>JAEEGL011620473.1_pt1 | contig 42212 bp, 38 predicted proteins | sample 9134231 | NCBI WGS metagenome assembly JAEEGL01 (sample SAMN16246548, study PRJNA631951) | gut metagenome | biome: gut microbiome; feature: rumen; material: fiber-attached | host: Bos | place: Iran: Karaj | collected 2018-10 | reverse complement strand
GTTAGCAACTTAGTTGAAGTAAAGAGTAGAGGAGCATATACTGTTGGTTTAACTTTAGCAGGAAACTTCAATATAGAAGATACAGCAAACTTTACTGTTTATGTTCCAAAAATTGATTCACACTTTGCAACTTCGCTCGCAGTAATCCCACTACAATTGTTAGGGTACTACATTTCATGTGCTAAAGGGCTTGACGTTGATAAACCTCGTAATCTTGCAAAGAGTGTAACAGTTGAATAACATAAAAAAGATGCAAGCAAGTTTGCCTGCATCTTTTTAATTGATTATGAATTTAATTCAATGTATCTTTTGACTCGACTTAGTACAAGTGCGATATCGTGACTAACATCAAAATATGGAATCCCATACTCTACACACTGTGCTGAGATTTCCTTACTAAAGGCGATATTTCCTTCAACAAGTGATGTAAGCTTTTCACGAGGAAGTTTTTGCGTCCAACATGTTTTGGTATCATGTGCAAGAATATGATTAACTTTATCTTCGAGCGAGACATCTGTATATCCAAGGAAAACAATAAGATATTTATTTTTATCCAAATGTCTAACGTCCTCAGGATAAACATGTGGAGTATCAAAAATAAAATATTCCATACGAGATGATTCTTGATCATTATCATCTACAAGCTTTTCGATTATTTCGACAGTCACTTTACTAGCTTTGTGCCAATCATGCACACCAGGGCAGAAAATAGAAAAAACAGCCCGTTTTATTGAGTCAAGCCGGTAGTGGACATATCCAAGATAAGTAAGTTCACGAGAAATAGTTGTTTTTCCAGATCTAGGGGCTCCTGCTACAATTATATGTTTCATATAATGAACCTCCTTCTTGATTGTAAAGGTCAGTTGAATTGCTTTATTTGACGGTACTATGATAACACGAGTAAACATAGAGAGCAATAAGCTTTTTGGGGACACGACATTAGGGAGAAATAATTCTCCTCAATGTCGTGTCCCCAAAAGTTCACTAAAAACATGTTGAAAATTATGTAAACAAGTGATATAATACTAACCGTCAAGTTGAATTTGCGGATTTTCGAGTTGTAACGAGAAAGGAGAAAGAACGTGTAAAAAGGAGGATAAATGTCTCATCATCACAAAGTTCTGACGACGTACGAAAGAGAATAGGAGGCTTTTCATGAATATTCTGATGATTATCTGTGTGGTTTGCTTTGCAGGAGTTCTCTTTTTTTCCATTCGGAATGGTGAAATTGAGAAGAAGTATAAGATAGTTTTGATGGCTATTTTGGGAGTATTCGAGATTGCATTCCTGGTTTATCATCCGGTTCTTTGGGGAATTCATGTGGGCTCTTTTGCACTATCTATCGCTTATTTCATTATTGGAGAAAGGGCCACGGCTAATCAAGTGTCTGGAGTATTTCCATTTTTAGGCGGAATTTACCTCTTGGGGATTATTACATCTGGTTCGTTAATTCTTTCTATAGTTGAAGCATTTGCTGGAAGATTTTTCTAAAGCATGCTGAAAGGCAGGTAGTTTGGGCTACCTGCTTTTTTGTTACTTGTCAAATAAACTTGCGACGATTTGGCTCGGGTGGTAGGATATGCTCCCTCTGGTCGCAGATTCCTTCGGAATGCGAATCCGAAGCCCGTCGCACTTTGTGCTAGGTCTTCTTTGTGTTCGAATCCTTTCAATCATGCCATCAAAAAACTCCCCTTTTGAGGGGAGTTTTTCAATGGCTCGGGTGGTAGGGTACTCTCGCTACGCTCGAGGATTGCTTCGCAATGCGAACCCCAATCCAACTTCACTTCGTTCGTTGTCTTGTCGCGGGTTCGAATCACACTAAAGCAAAATAAAGGCAGGTAGCTTAAGCTACCTGCTTTTATTTTGGCTCGGGTGGTAGGATTCGAACCCACGTACTGTCAGAGTCAGAGTCTGATGCCTTACCACTTGGCGACACCCGAATATAAATTAGCAAAAGAAATTTTAACATGAAAAATGTGAAAATTCAAGAATTTAAATCATCTTCTGCTAAAGGTCTCAGCTAAAGCTACTTTCTTATCTGCGAGACATAGGATCCAAGCCTCTTTACTTTTTGGGAGTTTTGTTAAATTAAGAGGCCACATATGGCTTTCTATCATAGATAATTCATGCTCATCTAGGTCAAAGTGCTTTTTTGCATTAATCGCAGCGGTATGAGCATGGGTATAACCATGCAAACGGTGTTCAGTACTTTTTTCGTGCCAGTCATACATAAAAAAGTCATGACAAAATGATCCACATACTAATCGCTCATAGTTTATTTTTATATTGTGCTTCAATGCAAATAAAAAAGCCTCATAGGCAACATTTCTTGAATGTTTGTATGTTGTTGTATTTCCATGCTGATAATATTTTTGGAGTTCTTGCTTTAGTTTCCTAAAATAAGCTTTATTTAGGATTATTTTCCAAAAAGCTTTTTTCGATTTATATGAGTTGATTTTTCCTTTTTTCATTATCTTGCTCCTTAAAAATGGTACAATTTAGCCTATTTTATCATTTTTTGTTTAAGTTATCAAATATTTGTGGTAAAATATCTAAATAAGTTGATTCATGCAGAAAATGAATTAATTTGAGGTATAAAAGGTAGGTTATAATGGATAAGTTTTTAAATAGTGTTGTTGACTTTATAATAAATACAAAACTTTTTACATTTTTTGATGCTAAAAAAGGTTTTTCAAAAATAACTGGTTTAGTTAAAGATAAAGAAAAGTTCGTACATCTTATTAAATACTTAATATGTGGTTTTTTGACAACTATTTTTTGTCTTGCATTTTTTTACTTGCTTATCCAAACACCACTAAATGAAAATGTTGCTAATTTTATTTCAATAGTATCTAGTATTGTAGTTGCATACTTTCTAAACAGGGAATATGTTTTTGTAAGTGATGAAAAAAATCTCTTTAAAGAATTTACAAAATTTGCGATGGCTAGAGCAAGTACATTTGCATTTGATATGGTTTTCTTTTTTGTATTTGCTACTTTATTGAATTTTAACGAAATGCTAGTAAAAACATTAATTCAAATTGTAGTTATTATTTTAAACTATATACTAAGTAAAATATTTGTTTTTAAAGCAAAGGATGGTAAAAACACAAAATAGATAAAAATATTAAAATACAAAAGGAGTGGTCTTATGAGAAAATTGCTATGTTTTATGCTTGCTGGGGGATTGATGGGAACAATATGTTATGCAAAGATATATAATACTCAAGCAGTTATTCCACTAACAAATAACCTTAAGTTTTCTGATTTGCAAGAAGTTGCGAGAGACAGGGATGGAAGAGAAATCAAAATCACTGTTGATGGGAAACAACAGACGGGATATAAATACAATTTTGCAATAAATGAGATACTAAAAGGGAGCGATGTTGGAATCATAGAAGGTTATGATGATGGGACTTTTAAACCTAATAACCCTGTTGGAAAAGGAGATTTCATTAAATTAGCAATAAGCTTGGCACTTGGAGTAAATAACAACGAAAATGGCATCAACAGAATAGATTATTATGATATCCCTACTTCATTCGATCATTATACAGCTAAGTATGTCGCCATCGCTGAAATGCAGGGGATAATTGAACATGGAAATATTAATGCTTATAACATAGATGATCCTATAACACGACTTGAAGTTATTACAATTCTTTCAAAAATACAGATAAAAATGAAAGGCATTCCACAATTTACAGATGGAGAATTACCAAATTATACAGACATAAGTCCGTTAACTGATGAAGAAAGATCATTGGTGTTACATGCTGCAAGATATAGGCTGCTAGAAAATATGGATAATATAAAACAAAAAATTGAGCTTCGCCCATATGCAAATATGACAAGAGCAGAAGTTGCGAGAGCACTTATGAGGGTGTATTAAATTTTAAAGGAGGTATATGACATGAAAGTACACAATTCTATGTCTAAAACAAAAGAAGAATTTGAGCCTATTAATGGTAAGGACGTTAATATGTATGCGTGCGGAATTACGGTGTATGATGATTGTCATATAGGTCATGCTAAACAAGCTATTACGTTTGATATTATTAAAAGATACTTAACTTATAGAGGATATAATGTTAAATACGCAAGAAACTTTACAGATGTTGACGACAAAATAATAGCGCGCGCCAATCAGCTTGGGATAAATGCTTTAGAGTATTCAAAAGAAAGAATAGTTGAAGTTGAAAGAGTTATGGATTTGTTAGGGGTAAAGAGACCTGACTTCGAACCAAAAGCTTCTGAAAATATTGAAAACATCATTGACTTTGTTAGCAAACTAATAGAAAAGGGCTATGCATATCCATCTTCACGAGGAGATGTTTACTTTAGTGTAAAAAGCTATCCTGAGTATGGAAAACTTTCAAAAAGAAATCCAGATGATATGTTAAATGGAGTTCGAAAAGATGTTGAAGAAGGTAAAAAAGATCCTCTAGATTTTGCGCTTTGGAAGTCAGCTAAAGAAGGTGAGATTTCATGGGATTCTCCATGGGGAAAGGGTAGACCGGGCTGGCACATAGAATGCTCTGCAATGAATTTAAGATATTTGGGTGAACAAATAGATATTCATGGTGGTGGAAAAGATTTGATTTTTCCACATCACGAAAATGAAATAGCTCAAACAGAAGCACTTACAGGAAAAAGATTTGCAAAGTATTGGATTCATAATGGTTTGATTACAATTAATGGTCAAAAGATGAGTAAATCTTTAGGAAATTCATTAACAGTAAAAGATGCCTTAGCAAAGTACGATAAGGAAGTTATTAAGTATATGCTTATGCAAAAGCATTATGGAAGCACCGTGGATGTGAATGATGAAGAGTTCTTACTTGCAGAAAAGCATATGTATTATTTTTATAAAACACTTGCTGAAATAAACAAATTTGTTAATTCAAACAACACAAATAATATTGTTCCAGAATTATCTTTGGCAAATGAATTAGAGCAAAAGTTTATTGAAGCTATGGATGATGATTTTAATACAGCGCAAGCATATGCAAATTTATTTGACGTTATGAAGAATATTAATTTGATTATTGCAGATAAGAAGAAGTCAGCAGATCAAAAAGTTCAATTATTGATTCCTCTTAAAGAAAAAATAATTGGGTTATATAATATTTTGTCTATATTTGAGGAAATACCAGAAGAATTTATATCAAACTTAAAAAAGAAATATTTAAATAATATTTCAATCAGCGAAGAAGAAATAAATTCAAAAATAGAACAAAGACGTCTAGCCAAGGAACAAAAAGACTATACCAAGGCAGATGAAATTAGGAATTCACTTGATGAGGCAGGAATTTCACTTTTGGATTCAAAAGAAGGAACAACGTGGGATATTAAAGAGTTACTATAAAACTATTAAGAGGTTGCCTTTTGACAGCCTCTTAAATATTTTTGAGGTGAAAAATGTTACTATCTAACATAAAAATTTATGATGATTTACCTGATGAAAAGGTTTTAGAAATTGCTTGTCAAAAGAATAAAATTAATATTAAAGAGGTCAACACGTGGCAGGTTGTAAAAAAATCAATTGATGCAAGAGATAAAAATAATGTTCACTATATATATTCATTTAAAATAAATGAGCCAATTGATGTATATAAGGATGAAGATTTTTTTGTACAAAATAAGACTGTTTTTGATGAACCTCCAGTAATTGTTGGTGCAGGTCCAGCAGGCTTGTTTGCAACATATCTTTTAGCTATCAATGGGTATAACCCAATATTATTGGAACAAGGGAAGTCAATTGATGAAAGGATCATGGATGTTGAAAACTTTATAAATAACCGCATATTAAACGAAAGATCTAATGTTCAATTTGGTGAAGGAGGAGCAGGAGCTTTTTCAGATGGAAAGCTTACTACAAACGTAAATTCAGAATTAAATTTGTTAGTACTAAAAACTTTTGTAAAGTTTGGTGCTCCAAACGAAATAATGTATTTATCTAAGCCACATGTTGGTACTGATATATTAAGAAGTGTTATTAAAAATATGCGTTTATATATGCAGAGAAAGGGTGCAATAGTTAGATTCAATAGTAAAGTTACTGATTTTGTTATTACAAATAATCATATTAATGGAGTTGTTTTGGAAAATGGTGAAATAATAAGTTCCGAACATGTAATTTTGGCTACAGGACATAGTGCTAGAGATATTTTTAACTGTTTATATAAAAAGAATGTTAAATTAGAACCTAAACCGTTTTCTATGCGGATTTAGAATAGAGCATTTGCAGTCTTTTATAAATGAGGCACAATATGGTAATAAAACTAAACTTCATCTTCCGCCAGCTGAATATAAGCTTGTATATCATGATGAAGAATCTGGTAGGACATGTTATACGTTTTGCATGTGTCCTGGCGGTGAAGTAATAGCATCAGCATCAGAAAAAAATGGGATAGTTACAAATGGTATGAGTAATCACAAAAGAGATGGTAAAAATGCTAATAGCGCTATTTTAGTAAATATTATTCCAAGTGATTTTATGATAGATAATAATCCATTAAATGGTGTTACATTTCAAAGGGAAATTGAACAAAAAGCATTTAAACTTGGAGGAGAAAACTATGATGCCCCATCACAACCTGTATACGATTATTTGAAAATAGAAAAACAAGTTGAAAATGTATCTGCATCGTATAAACCAGGAACTCTAAATTGCAATCTGCGAGAATTATATCCTAATTACATAAATGATACTATCAGGAGAGGCATACTATACTTTGATACTAAATTAAGAGGATTTGCTGGAAATGGGGCAATCCTTACGGGACCAGAGACTAGGAGTTCTTCACCAGTTAGAATTGTTCGAGATGAAAGATATAATTCCAGTATAGTGGGTCTTCATCCTTGTGGAGAAGGTGCAGGATACGCAGGTGGAATCATGACGGCTTGTGTAGATGGAATTAAAGTGGCAAAGACAATTATAGAGAAATAATATTTTAAAAGATTCATATTTAAATATGAATCTTTTTTGTTAAGAACATATTTCAAAATGGTTAAATGTGGTCTCAAAATGGTAAATCCGTAAAGAATTATGGTATTATTACATCAAATAATTAGGTTATTATTTGTATTATCGAATGTAATTAGTTTAAGGAGAAAAATATGATTCATAGAAATATAAAAGGGGCATTTCTTTTACTATGCTTTATATTCGTTCTAGGGAGTTATGCATTTTTTAGTAACTCTAAAGCAGATGAAACAGTGTTTATAACATTCCGAGGCACACAAGAAGTAAAGATGGAAGAAACGTCAATGAATGTTGATGCAACAGATTCATCATATACCGCTACATGTACAGATCTTAGTGATGGCAATTCGCTAGCTATTATAATTAGCGAATATCCAAGTTACATTGAGTATGTATCTAATGTTGGTGAGATTATAGCTGAGACTCTAGAAGGTGATTCTGATCCTGAAAATGTATTTATATCGGGGGATAAAGTTGTAGTTTTACAAGCTGGAGCATTTCTATTATCGTTTCCAGAACAAGGAAATCAATATATTCAAGTTATTGTAGATGGCGAAGGGACTCCAGAATATACTAGAATTGAGACAGAAAAAAAAGTACGCCCACGTGAATTGGCATATCGTATCTTGGTGTTTTCTCAACCAACATACGATAAAATTATTCCTTCATCATGGAAGTCAGATAATGAATCAGTCGTACAAATGGGCGGAAATGAAGGACTTTTTGTAGCTAGACAAAACGGAACAGCGATTGTAACTTGTGAAACATTTTTACATAGAAAATTAAGTTGTAGTATTACAGTTGACGATAGCCTATGTGCTCATGCGCATACTGAGAGTAAATATCAGAGATTTCCACCACTTTTAACGTCTCACCATGAATATGTTGCCACTTGCAAGGATTGTAATACTGTAATAATGAGGTCACTTTCACTGCACGATTATACGACGATTGATCCAACAACAAAAAAGGTTATAACGAAATATACATTCGATGCTGATAGTCATACTAAAACATGTGGACTTTGTGGATATCAAAATACATCGAAACACATTTGGAGATATACAAGTGTTGCTAATATTGGTCAGATTAAGACATGCGCAATATGCCAGATGGTGGTCTCAAATGTTGATACGAGAACTGTTGCTCCACCTCCAATTCAAACGCAAGAACCCGAACCATCACAAACAGCTTTACCGGAACCTGATCCTACCAAATTTGTACTTACACCTGAACAAGTAATAATGTTAAACGCAGCAAACGAATCAAGTATTAAAATTGAAAATCCTAATGAGTTTGACATGAACGATATAACATGGACGGTTTCTTCAGTTACAAATGATCCATTAGGTATATTGAACATAAAAAAGGACATTAATGGAAAAAAATTAATCATTAATGCTAAGGCAATAGTTCAAAATACTCTTTTTCAATACAATTTAATAGTTAAATATAAAGGGATTAATGTAGGAACTGTATTAGTTAGGGTAGGAAATAGAAATACCGTACCACGTCCGAATTATGTCTTTGTTCCAAACAAAGTTGATGTTGATTTGACAGGAAGAAATACGGCTGAAGTTCGCCTAAGAATTACAGAAGAAGGAAAACTTACATTTGTGCCTCCTAATTTATTTTCACTTAATACATCTAGCCCTTTTATATCATCAAGAATAGAAGGAAATGCATTTGTACTTACTATTTCGGATGGTGTATTGAATTCAAGACATGTTAATGAAATTAAAGAAGGTATTACGGCTACTCTTAAAACTGCAAGTGGAGGCAGAAGAGCAACATGTGAACTTAATATTTTTCGTCTAGTTGAAACAGAGCCAGAGCCAACAGAAGAAGTTACTCCAGTTATTTCAACACGACCAAGAACGGGATTTTATTTTGATGTAAGTGGTATAGCTGGGAAACAGGTTATTTCAGGATCTGGTACTAATAATTGTGAAATAAATGTATGCCAGGGAAAAGGACAGCTAGTTATTCCAATTCATGCACCAAGCCAAGAACTGCTTAATGAGACAAAATGCTATTCTGGTGGAGACTTATTAAATATTGGTCACGTAGAGACCGTTGCGGTGTATTTGGAATCACCAGTAAAGGAATATGTATATTCATGTGTATATAATGATGAAAATAAAGATGCAACGCCTCTTTGCTATATTAAAGTAAATATAGTTGATCATAATTACTCGAATGGAACATGTACAAGATGTGGTGCTCAAGACCCAGCATCGGTAACGCCAGTACCAACACATGTTCATTCATGGGGGAGTTGGGTAGTATTTAGTGAGAATGAACATAGACGTTATTGTACGTTGAATTTTAGCCATGTAGAAACGCTACCACACACATTTGGAAACTGGGAAAATGGTGAAACGGACGATAGCAGACAAAGGGTATGCCCAACTTGTGGATATAAACAAGTTGAAAAAATCCAAAGCGAAAACCCAACACCGGAACCAACACCATCATCAACACCATATGTATTTTGTTGGATATATGGACATTCGTGGGGTGAATGGCATTGGGTTCAAAATAGTGGAAAAAATAGAATTGAGTCAAGACAATGTGCAAGATGTCAAGCAAGTGAGACTAGAGCTGTTTCACCTGCACCAACTAGCCAAAATGATGTTCCGGTACCAATCCAAACAGAAGAGATTACTCCAGTACCAACGGAAGAACCAACACCAGTAACAACACAGGTACCAACACCAACACCAACGCGAGTACCAACACCAACATCAACGCGAGTACCAACACCAACACCAACGCGAGTACCAACACCAACACCAACGCGAGTACCAACACCAACACCAACGCGAGTGCCAACACCAACACCAACTGTGACTCCGGTAAATACGGCAGCTATTTATTGTAAGATATATGGACATTTGTGGGGAGAATGGGTTGCTAATGGCGGAAATAGTAGAGTTGAGGAAAGACAGTGCGGAAGATGTGGGATTTCAGAAACGAGAGCTGTGGTTACTACACCAAATAACTTACCAGTAGTTTCAACAAAAACACCTACACCAAGTCCGACAAAGACACCAACACCGAGTCCGACAAAGACACCAACACCGAGTCCGACAAAGACACCAACACCAAGTCCGACAAAGACACCAACACCAAGTCCGACAAAGACACCAACACCAAGTCCGTCAAAGACACCAACACCGAGTCCGACAAAAACACCTACACCAAGTCCGTCAAAGACACCAACACCGAGTCCGACAAAGACACCAACACCGAGTCCGACAAAGACACCTACACCAAGTCCAACAAAGACACCTACGCAGAGTCCGACAACGAAGCCGACAAATAAACCGAATCCAAATAATAACGATGTACCAACACAAATTCCAGTAACTCCGGTTTATGTGACAGCTAGCCCAACATTAATTCCGACAACGGCTGTGCCTACTGCAACTCCAATTCCAGTTACAACACCAATGCCAAATATCTATCCACTTAAAAACTTGGGAATTAGTGTAATTGGATTAGAAAATGAAGTGCTTCATGTTTCCTTAGGGAAAAATACTCTGCCTAATGTAGTGGTAACACTTGATGGAATTCAAATATATGACGGCAATGTCACATACTTCATCGAAAATAATGAGATTGCAAATATAAGTGCAAATGAAATAAACGGTATTAAGCAAGGAGAAACGAAAGCATTTATTTCTGCAAACGGATATTTGGGAAGAAACATGACTGTAATCGCAACTGAGCTAAAACAAAATGGTTTCTTAAGTATGCAAACTATGAATAATATCATTGAGACTGCACGACAAAAGGGTGTATATTTAGGCAGTATTAATCAATATGATATAGTTGAAACGATTCGTTCAAATATTCAGATACCAGCTCAAGGATATGGCTTAATGAATGGATCAGAGATAGTGGCCATAAAGTCACATATTGATTCAACATTTGAGAGTGAAGAAGAAAAGATATTAAATATTAATAAAATTATTACTACTGCTGTTCTTCGAGCAAACTCATTAGGTAATATTTCAATGAGTAATATGCTTGGTGAAGCAGTGCTAAATAGAATTACTAGATATGAAAATGGTAGTCCATATTATTTGTTAGATTACATTGGACATTCAACGCTTGTTGATATAAAAAATATCGTTAAATCTAGTGAATTAGGGGATAGTTTGTATAAGAATGTTGATGATTTAATAGTTAAGATTGTTAGCACAGCACCTTATATCACCATGAAGAACTTGGCTGAAAGAATATCTGCTATAAAAGAATTCACTATAATGGTAAAGGATTCTGTGGTTACAACACCTATACCAACTTTAACTGTTGGACCAAATCCAACATCTAAACCACATGATGATAATCCAGATGATGAATCATTCATTATTGATGAAAATAATAACAAACTTGGAAGGATTATCATAGACAAAGATATGTATACTACAATTGTTGTAGATGCTCGAAAAGGTAATAATCCGACATTTACATATAAAGTACAAGATAGTAATATAGTATCTGTAGATGATATTGGAAACGTAAAAGGAAGAAATCCTGGAAGGACAACGTTGATAGTAACTATAACTTATGATAATCTAAAAACGGAACAACTAAAATATACAGTTGTATGCAAAGAACCAACAAATTCAATAGTTATAGAACCAACAAATGTTAATATATCAAAAGACCAATACATGATGATTAGAGTAAATACAACTCCATTAGGTGCAAATAAATTATATATCTCTACTAATCCAAGAGTAGCAATTTGTGCAGGAGATGGTACAATACTTGCAACAGGTACTGGAGAATGTTATATTTATGCAACTAGTGGAAATGTAGTATCTAATAGGGTACATGTTATTTCTCAATAAATAAAATAGTAATAAAAGGAGGAAAGAAACAGTGAAGTCCAATTTGCTAAAAGTCATTGGAACGACTGCATTTATCATTGTTATCACGCTTTTGTCATTAAACGTTGCGCAAAACAAATTGTATGCAGTAGAAAACGAATTAAGTTTTTCAAAAGGCACAAGCACTGTAAATGGTGGATATTCATCTAGTAGTGTAAGCGGAGTAATAGTTTCGAGCAGCGAAAATTTTGAGAGCGGTGAGAGTGGTGAAAGTGGCGAAAGACTTTATACAGAAATCGAGTCGTCAAAGATAATTCCTTTAGATAATCGTACAAGAACTATTGGCATAAAAAGACGTATGCCAGACGATTTAATCCTAGAGAATAGTTGGGCATCAAGTGATGAAAGCGTCGCTATAGTTACAAATGGAAGTATCATAGGAAGAAGATCTGGTCATTGTACAATATATTGCGTAACGCAACTAAGTCGTATTCTTTACTGTGACGTTAGTGTCGGAATATATAATCCAGAAACAAAAAAATATGATATAGATAATTATGGTAAAACTATTCCTCCAAATATGAGGTTTACAACATTAACGCCATCACCAAAATTAAGAGTTTCACTTAAGGTTAGTGGTGCAGTAGCTGAGTTAGTAAATGCTGAAGGAATGGAAGTAAAATGGTCCCTTAGCAATAATAATCTCGTAAAATTAACTGCAAAAGGAAATAAAGCAACAATCTCACGTATTGGGACTACAGTTGGAACTGTAACTATATATGCTCGTATTACGAGGGAAGAAGACTTAGAAAAAATAGAGGGAAGAAAGGGAGAATACTCAAAAAAGATTTCTTATACTAGAGAAGGCGCTAAGTATACAATAAGAACTGAAGATGGAATAAAAATTGCTGAAAGCAAAGACGTTTACTCGGATAATGTTCTAATTGGTGTTGTTGGAGAAGGAGGATTCACGGCAAGTCCTTCGATTCAAAATACAGCAGACCTTGCTAATATGGAATTTAAAGTGTTTGCTCCTGGCAGTGGTAATTATACAGCAAATAGTACGATAGTAAATGAAACTGTAAGATATGCAAAAGAATGTGAAGAACAGGGAAAAGATATATATTTATATTTCTATTCAAGTGGTGGATACCAAGAAGCGGCAATGTATGAGGCATTAACTAATAATGGTGTCAAGGTTGATGGAATAATTTTTGTTGATGCAATTCCTGATGATAAATATACTATTCCTGATGATGTGCCGGTATATATATATGGTACATCAGGAACAAAAAGTATTAGTAATCGAACAAATGCGACTGGTCAGACATTGGCAAACTCAAAATCCAATGTAAAATATGGTCATCTAAATGTTGAACATGGACCTGCTGGAGGTGTAGGATCAGTTGTGTCTGCTGCAATAGATGGTAAAATATCATCTGATTCAACTGTAACTCAGCCAGGAAGAGGGACAAGTTCATCAAGTAATTCTAACTCAAATTCGACCCCAGTTACTGCTATTCCTACAACACCAGTTCCTGTTTTAAGTACAACTTCAAATGAAATAATTGTTGAAGGTACAATAAATAACAGATTGACATTAGTCGCAGATGAGAGTAGAAAGTTAGTTATATCTGTTATTAATAATGGGTCAATTGTGACTTCAAATTTTAAAATCGAATCTAATAGTAATGTTATTACTGTTAATTCTTCAGATAGGACAATTGTTGCTAACACAAACGGTGTTGCTAATTTAACCATTGAGGCAACAGATTTTTACAAAGTGGGAGATAGCAGTACATATTGGGCAAGAAAAGAAATCGAAGTAGTTGTTGAAAGCCCAACTGTCTACATGTATGATACAGTTACATCTGAAAGAATAGGTAGAATATTTCTAAATGTTGGAGATGTAAAAATACTAAAAGCAGAGATTGGTTCTTCATTAGGAATATCATCAAATATGGGAGTTCCACAGTATGAATGGGAAGTACCACAAGACTCAAGTAAAATTATTTCGGTTAATCCTAGTGGAGTAGCGGTAGGAAGAGCCGAAGGTGAAGCAACAATAAAAGTAACTGCAACTTATAGTAATGGAAAAGTTGTTTATGGTGAGATAAAAGCAGTTGTAAAGAATGTTGTAAATAAAATTGAAATCGAACAAAATAGTATCACAATTGAAAAAGGGAAAGTAGATTCATTAAAAGTAACAACATATCCTGAAAATGCAGATACAACTAAACTAATTTGGAGTTCTTCAGATCCAAGAATTGCAATGGTTGATGGAAGAGGTGCTATTTCTGCTCTTAGAGTTGGAGAATGTGTTGTGACAATCTACTCACCTGAAACGGGTGTTAAGGCAAATGCAAAAGTCACTGTAATTAGAGGAGAAAACTCACATAGTTACTATTCAGGCTCTCAATTTTCAAATTCTAAACCGAATATTGGACCAAAAACGTACTCAGATGAAGACTGGGATAGAATGGAAAAAGAATTCTTTGAAAGAATTGAAGATGCTGGCTTTGGAACAAGAGCAGCCTGTGTTGAAGCAGCACTTTACTTAGCAAGCTTAGATTATGCGGTACCTTATAGAGGAACGCCAATGAATAGAGCTGCTAATATTGGAATATATCCAAAGTTAGGATTCAATAGAGGATGGGGAAGATATTGTAGATTAGGTAAAACGGTTGATTATAATGGCAAGCATTACGATCCAAGTTATTGGGCAGTAAATGGCATGGACTGTTGTGGATTTGTCAGCTGGGTAATGGTTAACGGCGGAGTTAAAGATGTTGGCTTCCAAGGTGGAGTATCACCAGGGAACTATACTAAAACATCGAATGCTATTGATTTCAAAGACTGTAAAGGCATTGTTCAACCGGGTGATTTGATTTGTGGATATTCAAATAGCTTGGGAAGATATGCTCATATAATATTTGTTGCAGGTGTAGATGATGAAAAACTTTATTTAATACATGAAACAGGCGGCAAATTAAAGACAACCGTATCTTACTTTAAGGATAGCAATTCTGGTTGGAAGGTTGTTCTAATGGAAGAAGAATACCAGAAAAAGAATGGTACAGGAAATATGCCTGAGGTTGACTGGTAAAAAAAGTTAATTTAAAATACGTTATGGGTGATTTGTTTATCAAGTCACCCATAAAAAATATCTATGGGGTGTATAAATGAGTAGTTCTACTGGAGATATAGCTATGCAAATTAAAGCTATGTTTCAAAGACGTAAAGAGTTATTAAAAGAAAAAAAGAAGAAGAATATATTTATTGGTTGTGCCATTTTTGCGGCTTTTTTAGCGGGAATTTTTTATATTAGAAGTATAATAATAAAAAATGAATTTTTAGAAAAACAACTAGAATTAGTTCAGCAAAAAGCAGATTTAGAAGAACAACAGATAGCAATAAAAGAGCAAATGGCAAAACTAGAGCAAGATCACGAAGAAAAAAATAGTAAATTGCAAGAAACACTTCAAGATACTGAACTCGTTATCCAAAACAATCTATTCCTAATTGAACAAAACATAAAACTTCAAAATGCATTAAAAGAGGCAGCATATGTTGGAATTAAGCCTAAAAACTACAACCTGGCAGATGAAGTAAATGAAGCTGTAGATTTTTCTAAACTTGAATATATTGGTGAATTCGAAGGAACGGCATACACTCCTACTGCCGAGGAATGTGGTAATAATCTAGGATATACAGCATCCGGGAAACCCATAATTGCTGGTGTATCTGTTGCAGTGGATAACAAGTACTGGAAGATGGGAACAAAGTTTTATATTGAAGGGCTTGGATACGTTGTTGCAATGGATACAGGCTCGGCGGTTAAAGGAAAATATAGATTTGATTATGCGGTTTTTGATAAGAAATATGCACTGCAAATAGGTAGAAGAAAATATAAAACATATTTGGTGATAGATGATTAGGACAAATATACATAATGTGTTGACAAACTGTCAAAAGCTTGATATATTCTCGTGAGTAAGTATATCTTACGATATTACCATTCGCAATTGCGAAGGAAAAAGGAGTGATCAGTATGGCTAAGGGTGTAACAATTTCTCTAGAGACCATCAAACGAGCATATGTTCCATTCCTTAAAGCGGGTCCAGCAGGTGTCAATGAACAGGACAAAATGCGGAGATTAAATAAATCGCTAATGGATGTTAGATTTGAAGCACAATATAGCTTATCCGATTCTGAGAGGGAATCTGCCAAGAGAAAGGGACTTACCCACAAACAGTGGAAACTTCGGGAACTTTATAGGTGGATATTTGAGGAAGAGTTTTATTTTTATAAGGAGAATTTATTCTTGAATGAAGGAATCACGGTATCCTATGCAGGACTCACACTTAAAGAAAGAATGGATATGTTTTCGGAGTGTGCTGAAACTGCACTCAATCATTGGGCCGAGGCAATTGGTGTTGTTGAATACATAGCAAAATTCAAAAATGCACTTCCTGTAACTTGTCAGTCTGAGTATTTCATCTTGACTTCGATACTTCAGATTATTGAGTAAATAAAAAAAGATCATTGGGTAATTCCAATGATCTTTTTAATTATTTTTTTTCATCAAGTTCAAACCAAAATTCAACACCATTTTGAAGGTTCTTTACTCCAAAACTATTGTGATGAAGATTCATAATGGCCTTAACAAGAGAAAGACCAATACCAGTTCCGCCAACACTTCTATCTCTAGAAGTATCAGCTTTATAAAATCTTGTCCACAGTCTAGGAATCTCTTCTTCGGGGATTGGCTTTCCAGAGTTTACAATACCGACTTTTATTTTTCCATTTTCGGTTTTTTTGATTTCACATTTAATTTCTTTTTTATCATCAATATTTTTGATTGCATTTGATAAATAGTTTGTTATTACTTGTTCTATTCTTCCATGATCAGCAAAAACATTGTAGGTATTATCGGAATGAATAGAAGAGTGAATGTTCTTTTCATTAAATATTAATTCATTTTTTCTAAAAACATCATTAACTAAGTCGTTGATACAAAAATCTTCAAGACGAAGTGCTTCGTTACCATATTCGAGTCTTGAAAGGTCAAGTAAATCTTTTGTCAGATTACTCATTTTGTTTGCTTCGTCCAATATCACTTCTATATAATATTTTTTGCTTTCTTCGTCAGTTACGATGCCTTCATTTAGTCCTTCAGCATACCCTTGAATAAGTGCGATTGGTGTTTTTAATTCATGCGATACGTCAGAAACAAATTGACTTCTCATTTCGGAGATTTTTGAGGTTTCTTCGATGTCTTTTTCTAATTCCATATTTGTTTCTTTTAAGTCATTAATGGTTTTTTCAAGACTATCAGATAATTTGTTAATGCTTTTGCCAAGATTTCCAAGTTCATCATCACTTCGAACATTATATTTTTTTGAAAAATCAAGATTAGACATTCTTGTTGCGATCTCATTTAGTTCTTGAATAGGTTTAGTAAATGCTTTTGAAACAAAATATACTATTATACTAGCAATAATAGTACATGCTGTTCCAACGATAAGCAAAAATTGATTTGAAACAATGGCGCTTTCTTTTATAGATTCAAGGGGCGTTCTAAAAAATATAAGCTGTCCTTCGCTTAGTACACCATAAAGTGTCAAAAAGTCAGAGCCAATTCTTTTATCTGTTAATAGTTGTATCATGTATGGTCCATCTTCTGTTAAGTCCATATAAATTTGATATAGAGAAGGTGATGAACCATTTTCCATTGGAGGTCCAAAAAGGCCATTTCTTAAAAAATTGTTTGAGCTAGAAAAAATTACATTATTATCTAAATCACAAACAGCAATTTCAATATTTTTTGTTGAATCAACTTTTTGAAATTCTGTAATTATATCTGTTGAATCATCTGAATTGCTTTGAGAATAAAATTCAACTGATTGAGAATACAACTTAATAAGAGATTGTTCTTTTTGATTTCTGTAATACTGTTCTAGCACCGTTGAATTAAGTATTAATACAGATAGGATTAAAAAGATAAAAACGAGTAATACACTTAAAAATAGTTTTAAACTTATTGAAAGTTTCATTTTCTCCTCCAGATTATAGTTCAAATTTATATCCTAATCCTCTAACTGTTTGAATGTGTGCACCTTTTTTGCCAAGTTTTTTACGGACCTTTTTAATGTGACTGTCTATAGTTCTAGAATCTCCAAAATAATCATAGTTCCATACACTATTTAATATTTTTTCTCTTGAAAGTGCTATTCCTAGGTTATCTGTCAAATAAACTAACAATTCAAACTCTTTCATACTCATATCGACTTCTTTTCCGTCTACCGTTACTTTGTGAGAAACTTTATCTATTATTATTCCATCAAAGTCTTTAATATCTTCTTTTGCAGGAAATGAACGTTTAAGTAAAGCTTCAACTCGTGCTACTAGAATTTTAGGGCTAAATGGCTTAGATATATACTCATCAACTCCAAGCTCAAAGCCAAATAATTCATCTCTTTCTTCGCCACGTGCTGTAAGCATAATTACAGGAACGTTTGAAGTTTTTCGAATTTCTCTTAATGTTGCCCAGCCATCTAGAATAGGCATCATTACATCTAATATGATTAAGTTTATAGTAGAATCTTCAAAAAACATATCTAAAGCTTCCTGACCATTTGCTGCTTCTTTAACATTAAAGTTTTTTGCGGTTAAGAAATCTTTGATTAGTTTCCTCATTCTTGCCTCATCATCTACTACTAGTATTTTATTATTCATTTTATTCTCCTTATAATTTTGAAATAGTTCTTGGTGAAAAACGGGGATGTTTCTCTGCCGAAAGCAGGGTATGCTCTTGGCGAAAAATGGGGATGTTTCTCTGCCAAAGGCAGAGAAGCGTACCCTTTTTCGCCAAGAAAAATCATCAAGTAACTTCCTTTTTTCTATCACTCATTATATCCAGTCTCTGTGAACTTAATGTGAACTTCTTGAAAAATTGATATGGTTCTTGATGAAAAATGGGGATGTTTCTCTGCCACAGGCAGAGAAGCGTACCCTTTTTCATCAAGATGAAATATATCAACATTCACATTTGTATTACCTCAAATATACCTGTATAATATCATAGAAACTATTAAAAATAAACAAGGAGAGACGAATGAAGTACACAGAATATACACTAACAGATATAAAGAACTTTGACTTAAAAGAAACTTTCGAATGTGGCCAATGCTTTAGATGGAAAAAAGAGGAAAATGGGAGTTATACTGGAATAGTTGAATGTGGAGTTATTAATGCCTCAATTATAAACGATAAAGTTGTTTTTAAAGGAACATGTAAAGATGACGTGGATTTTGAAAGCTTTTGTAGGAATTATTTTGATTTGGAAGAAGACTATAATAAAATACAAAAGAGTATTCTTAAAGAAGATGATAAGACTTTAAAAAAAGCAGTCGAATTTGGCAAGGGAATTAGAATACTTAATCAAAATTCGTGGGAAATGTTAATTAGCTTTATTATCTCAGCCGCTAACAATATTCCAAGGATTTCTAAAACAATTGATAATATTTCTAGTTCTTTTGGAAAATGTGTGAGATCGGACGTTTCAGGAATTATGAAGGAGTATTTCCTTTTTCCAACGCCAGATGAATTAAGTAAAGCAACAATGGAAGATTTGAGAAAATGTAATCTCGGATTTCGAGATAAATATGTTTTTGAAGCAACGAGGAAGGTATTTTTAGAAGAAGTTAATTTAGATAATATAAAAAAAATGGATTATAAAAATGCAAAAAAGGAACTTTTATGCATTTCGGGAGTTGGATCAAAAGTAGCGGATTGCATATTGTTATTTTCAATGTGTAAAAAGGAAGCTTTTCCTGTTGATACATGGATAAAGCAAATTATGAATAAGGTGTACGTTGACAGTAAAAACGTCAAAAAAATAGAAGAATATGCTCAAAATAGATTTGGCATATTCTCCGGAGTAGCTCAACAATATTTATTCTATTATGCAAGAGAAAATATAGACTTTTAATCATCATTCTTAAACACTCTGTCTAGCATATCTAAAATAAGTGCAACGATGCAAAAAGAAGATAGAGTATAAAGAGACTTTTTTAATATTGCGGTTCCAATGTTATATAAGATAGCTTCATTAGCAAATAATTGATTATAAGCTATCAAACATATGCTAATTATGCATGCCAATAAAACGATAATAGAAACACAAAAAATTATCTTCTTTGAAAAATTATTAATAGAGTTTAGAGATTTTATTAGATTATTCATATTATCATCTCCTCATTCTATAATTTTGTCTTTTGCTAAATATTGATATACTAAACATAAAGTGTTATTAGATAACATAATTATACTACATAATTCGGAATAAATCAAACAAAAAATGGCTGAAAGCACTGAAAAAAGCGGACTTTGCGGTGAAGAAGCTACGGAAGTAAGCACTAGGTGACATAAAAATATTTGCATTATTATGTTAAATGTGCTACAATTTGCACCGAGTTTCTATTCTTTAAAGACTTTGCAAGGAGGAATTTCCATGGCAAAAGGGCTTAATATGGCTAACTATCCGCTTAGAGCTGTTCTGATGGTGTTCCGGCTTCTAAATATAGGTGTTGTTCGAGTAAAGCGCGATGAAAACGGTAATTATGCTATTTTCTCTGTATGTCCACCTACAAAGCTTAGATATCCAAAAGGTTGGTACTATGCAAAAGGCACTATCCGTAACAAGCACAATACATCAAGTGGGGCATATTCGGAGGTAATTTTGCTTACAATTACTGGCGAGACATGGGAACGTTACGCAAATTTTGTGGTTGATGAGTGATTTTATTAGGCTCTCTCCTGTCAGGAGGGAGCCATTGTTTTACCTACTAAGTGACATATCGTTGAACGTAATTACATTTGACAAAAGAATATTGGTTTAGTATAATCACGCTTAAGTAAACATTGATAGGGCTTTACAACCCCTGGAGCTTACTACGTATAATTACCGCGTTAAGGAGATTAATTTTGAGTGTATGAGCAATCATAAACTAGGGTGGTACCGCGAAATGCTTTCGTCCCTAGAGTTTGATAGCTCTTTTTTTATGTGAAAAGGAGAGATAACAATGACATGTTATGAAGATTTAGTTTATAGAGGACTAATTAAAGATCAGACAAATACACCTGATTTTGTCGAAAAGTTAAATAAAGGTGGAATGACATTTTATATAGGAACTGACCCAACTGCCGATTCACTTCATTTGGGACATTTATCGAGCTTTTTAATTTGCGAAAGACTCGCTAAATATGGACACCACCCAATAGTTTTAGTTGGAGGTGCAACAGGCCTTATTGGTGATCCAAGAGAAACAACAGAAAGAGATGCAAGCCAAAAGGAAACTATTTTCAAAAATGTTGAAGGTATAAGAAGCCAACTTGCTAAATACTTTCCAGATTGTGAAATGGTTAATAATCTTGATTGGACGCAAGACATTACGCTTATTGATTTTTTAAGAGATATTGGTAAGCATTTCAATGTGCCATATATGTTAAGCAAAGATATTATAAAAAGAAGACTTGAAGAAGGTATATCTTATGCGGAATTTTCATACCAACTACTTCAAGCAAATGACTTTTTATGGTTATTCCAAAATAAAAATTGTATTATGCAAGTTGCTGGTCAAGATCAATGGGGAAACATTACTTCAGGCGTTGAACTTATTAAAAAAGTTACTGGAAAAGAAGCATATGCTTTTACAATGCCTCTAGTTACAACTAAATCTGGGGTTAAATTTGGAAAGTCTGAAGGGAATGCTCTATGGCTTGATAAAGAAAAAACAAGTCCTTATCAGATGTATCAATACCTTGTAAACTCAGAGGATGAGATGGTAATTCCATATTTAAAGAGATTTACATTCCTTGATAAAGAAGAAATAGATAAGCTAGAAGAGAGTGTTAAAACAGAACCAGAAAAAAGAGAAGCTGGAAAGCGCTTAGCTTTTGAAGTTGTAAAATATCTTCATGGAGAAGAAGAAGCTATTAAGGCAAAAGAAACCTCTGAAAAGCTATTTTCTGGAGAACTTATGGCTGAAAATATGCCAACAGTGGAGATTTCATCAGAAAATAAAGGTATATTAGATATAATGGTTTCAGCTGAAATTGCTCCTTCTAAGTCTGAAGCAAGAAGACTAGTACAACAAGGTGGAGTAACTTTAGATGGTGAAAAGGTGACAGATCCTGCTATGATAGTTGAAAAATCAAGCTTTGTACTTGCTAAAGGAAAGAAAAAGATTGTTAAGATTGAAATGAAATAGTGCTTGATTTTTGACATTAAATATGCTAAACTCTGTGTCGTAGTTTAAAGCGAGCAAGAAGGAGGTGCATTTAAAATGCCAAACATCAAGTCAGCAATTAAAAGAGTTAGAACTAACAAAAGTAAGACTTTAGAGAATTCAATGGTTAAATCAGGATATAAAACTGCAGTAAAGAATTTCCTTGCTCAAGTTGAAGCTGGAAATAAAGATAAAGCTATGGAAAGCTATAAAGTAGCTGTTAAAGAAGTTGAAAAAGCAGCAAAGAAAGGTGTTATTAAAGATAACACAGCTTCAAGAAAGAAATCTAGTCTAGATAAAGCTCTTAACTCAATGAAATAACAAGTTCTTCTAAACTGTTATATTTTGGAAGGAGGGATATTTTAATGGGAGTTAAAGTTAGAGAAAACGAATCTTTAGAGAATGCTCTAAAGAGATTTAAGAGAGATTGTGCACGTTCTGGAGTTCTTCAAGAGGTTAGGAAAAGAGAACATTATGAAAAGCCTAGCGTAAAAAGAAAGAAGAAGTCAGAGGCTGCAAGGAAAAGAAAATTTTAATCAATAAATAAAGTTGCTATGAATAAAATTCATAGCAACTTTTTGCATTCTGGTGTAAAATATGGGTATAAAGAAATTGGGAGGTAATTACTATGTTAAAAGAAAAATTAATGGAAGATTTAAAAGATGCAATGAAGAATCATGATGAGGTTAAAAAGAACACTGTTACAATGATTCGTGCAGCTATAAAGCAAATTGAAGTAGATAAAAAAGTAGTTCTTGAAGATAATGATATTGTTGAGATTATATCTAAAGAAGCTAAAAAGAGAAAAGATGCTCTTGCTGAATTTGAAAAGGCAGGAAGAGAAGACTTAATAAATCAAACTAATGAGGAGCTTGCAATAATTAAGTCTTATCTTCCAGAGGAATTATCGCAAGAAGAACTTGAAAAAATCATTATAGATACGATTGCTGAAGTAGGAGCTGAAACCATGAAAGACATGGGAAAGGTTATGCAAGCGGTTAAAACAAAAACTGCTGGTCGTGCAGATGGAAAAACTATTAATGAAATTGTTAAAGCAAAACTATCATAAAAGTAGCATTTCCGTAAGAAAAACTTAACATTTAATTGATTGACAAAGACAGTAGGAAATAGTAATCTAATCTTTGAGATATTGGTATTTTCAGTATTTTTTTTCTAAATTGTGGAGGAGAATATGGGAGTAAAATTAGATGATATTATAGGCAATAAAAATGATGACATTTTAGTTGATAAATCGAAGAGAACGGTTAATTTATTAATGGTAGGAATAGTTGTAGTTGTTATTCTTATAGCAATAGTAGCCTTCTTAGCGATTAATAAAAATGCTAATGCTAGACAACTTGTAGAAGTTAGGGAAAAGATTTCAGATACTAATGCAATAAGTGAAACGATTAAGAATCTTTCTCCAAGTCAATATATAGGTTTGGCTCAAGATTCACGTGACGTACAGGAGCCTATTAGTCTTGTAATTAATGGCCAAAAAGTTATCTACAAATACGGCTACTACTATCTTACAAGTAGTGAAGCAAATACTCTTGTATCTACACTAAATCTTAAGAATCAAGAATACATCGTTAATTATGAAACCGGAGAAGTTGTTAATATTAAAGGTGTAAAATACAAAGGTAGATTGTATCACGATAAAGACGATTTGATTGCAATTGAAAAACTAATTGATAACGATAAATCGAACGATTATGGAGTGTATATTCCTTCCGATTATACGATATACATCAGTAAACCAGAAGATTTATTGCAAATAAACAAATATCCGGATTATTTTTATAAATTGACAGCTGATATAGATATGGGAACTTACTATGCTTCCGAAGGAAATGGCTGGGAGCCAATCAACAGTTTTTCTGGACTATTTGATGGTAGAGGATACACAATATCAAATCTATACCTAAATAGAAATGATTCAAAAGGAAATTGTGGATTATTCTCTAGAGTAGAATCTTCTGCTCTTATAACAAATCTTGTTTTAAAAGATGTTTCTATATCAGGTGGTGACTATACTGGAGCTATTGCTGGTTCATGCGCTGGATTTGTCACAAATTGTAGTGTAACAGGAACTGTTAATGGCGGTGGAAATGTAGGAGGAGCTTTTGGTAACTTTACTGGAACTGCAAGAAACATTATTTGTTCTGCAAATGTTAATGGAAGCAAAGATAATGTTGGAGGGTTTGCAGGTACCGTTACAACAGGTGAATTATTTAGAATAGCTGTTAAAAGTGCCACAATTACTAATATGGAAGATAATACAGGTGGCTTAGTTGGTTTGATAATGTCTCAAAACGATATTGATGTATCAGAGTGTTTTGTAAAAGATTGCAAGATAAAAGCCCCAAAAAATGTTGGAGGATTTGTTGGTAATATTACAGGAATAGAGAGTTCAACTGGAGTAACTATTGAAAACTCATATGCTAATAGAGTAACTGTTACTGAAGGATGTTATGAAAATATTGGAGGATTTGCTGGCATTATTGATACTAATGGCAGATCAAATATCTCTTTAGGAAGAATTTATACTACTACCTCTTTGGCAAAAGCTAGTGATATAACCAATAGAGGTGGATTTGCAGGAAAATATATTCAAAGTTCTAATACTCAAATACAATATTGCTATTGGCAAAAAGAGAGCCTTGATGAAATAGAGTCTGTTGGTAATTATAACGACACATCTGTTTCGGGCCAAAGTGCATTTACACCTTATACAGCCGATCAAATTCGTAGTGTAGAACAGTATCGTGGATGGGTTCAAAAAGATCTTAATTTATGGAATTTTGATGGGAAGAATCCACCTACATTGAACTGGGAAAGATAAATGAGGTGAGTTATGAATAATAACAAAGGTATAAGTATTGTTGCTTTGGTTTTTATGATTATTATCATTGTAATAATTGCTGGAATAGCTCTTTCTTCAGGAATAATTGGATATGATAAAGCGTATGAGGCAAAAGCGAAAGAAGAAAGAAGGCAGATTGTTAACGCAGTTAGTAATAGATTTGGTGATTTTCAAAGAAGTAAAACGATGAACCCTCTTATCGGGGATGAAATTCCTTCTGAGTATTTAAGCGAGTCAGATAAAGATACAAGAAAAAGCAACGTTAAAGCATATTTGTTTGAGCTATTCCATTCAGAAGGAAAACTAAATGACAGAGATGCAAATATTCAGCTTGAAAAAGATTTAGATGACTTTTTAGAAAAGAACATAGACGAGATGAAATATACTCGATTAATTAGGCATGATCAAATTATTGAGTTAGGAATTGAGAGCATATCATTGCAGTCTGAGTTTTTAGTAAATTATTATACAGCTGACGTCGTTGGGCCTATACAATAAAAGAATTACTAAGGAGGAATATCATGAATAATAGAGCTATAAGCATGATTGCGCTAGTTATTACTATTATAGTGATAATAATAATTGCTTCAATTACAGCACCACTTCTATCAAATGTAATTAGTGATAGTTTGCTAGAAGATGCTAAAGTTGAGCTTAGAAATGTCGAAACTGTTGTTGGATATGCAAAAACTTTAATACTAAATGATGAATTCTCTCCTAACCCAGCATATATTATTTCAAATGAAGATTTGAAATCTAAATTTGGGACTGTTCTTACTTATGAAGAAATGGAAAAAATAAAAGAAATTAATGAAAATAGTAAGATTAAAGCACCATATAAGTATTACCTAATGGATGAAAAAAGCTTCAGAGATGAGTTTGGAAATGGATTTAATGTTAGCGGGATTAGAGAAGCTAAATACTATCTTGTTAACTATATGAATGATATTGTAGTAGGCAATTTTGGAGGTAAAAGACTTACTAATGAAAATGAAGGAAGTATTATTCCTTCAGAAGACGTAATTAGAGGAAAAGTATTTGTTGAGTTTGTTCCGAATGGTAACTCAGAATGGAGCAAACAACAAGATACGGAAGTATTTATTACTGGGAATAATACTGTTTTGGGAGAGCAAAAATATGTTTGGACTCAAAGCATTGCAAAACCAAATGATAGTGAGTTCACAAGTGATATTTCAGATAGGCAAACGGTTGGACTTAATGGAAAAACAGGTAATAACTGGTATTTGTGGATTAAGGTAAATTATACAGATGATGGCGAAAATAGGACAGAATATTTTAAGAGTGAACCATTCTTTGTTGATAATGAACCTCCAACTTTTACCATGGAAGTTGATGAAATTACAAAGTGATAAGCACTAGAAACTGCCTATTGTAGGCAGTTTCTATTTTTAATAAAAACTTCGGAGGAATCTTAATTGGAATTAAAAGGACAAATAGAAAGCATTGTATACCACAACGAAGAAAATGGGTATACTGTTTGCAATTTAGAAGTAAATAATGAATTGATTACAACAGTTGGCTACATGCCTTTTATTTCCATTGGAGATATTATTAAGGTTGAAGGCAGTCTTATTAATCATGCAGTTTATGGCGAACAATTTAAGTTAAATTCATTTGAAAAAATAATGCCACAAACAATAAGTGAAGTCGAAAAATATTTGGGAAGTGGGATAATAAAAGGCGTAGGACCTGCAACTGCCAAAAAGATTGTATCAAAATTTGGTGAAGAGACGGTTAATGTTATAAGATTTGAACCTTATAAATTAGCGGTTATCTCAGGAATTACTAGCTCGAAAGCAACACAGATTTCAGATGAATTTAGTAGAGAGTGGCAGCTATGGCAAATTGTTATTTTTCTTCAGAAGTATAATATTGGAGCCACTAATGCTAGCAGAGTATATAAAGAACTTGGAATTTCTGCCATTGATAAGATAAAAGATAATCCATATATTTTACTAAATATTTTATATGGTATTAGTTTTGATACTATAGACAAGATGGCTATGTCATTAGGTGTTGATTATAATTCAAATTTTAGAATTGAAAGTGGGATAAAGTATGCATTATCACTTTCTAGTAAAAATGGTAATACATGTTCAAGTATAGAAGATGTGGTAGGGTTTGTTGCAAATATTTTAAATGTATCTTCTGATATGGTTCAAAGTTCTTTGGAAGTACTTAATAACAATAAAGAAATATATATGGAAAATGGTTTTGTTGCGTTAGATAATTATTACGAAGCAGAGGATGCTATTTCTAGAAAAGTTATCATGATGTGTAATGATACAGTCAAGAAATGTATAAATATAGATTTAAAGATTAAAGATATTGAGAAAGATTTTAAAATTGAATTATCCAAAGAGCAAAAAGATGCAATCAAAATGATTTTTAACAATAGAATATCTATTGTTACAGGTGGGCCTGGTACAGGAAAAACAACGATTATTAAAACAATATTAAAACTAATCGAACTTGAAAAAATGGACGTTGTTCTTTGCGCACCAACAGGTAGAGCCGCTAAAAGAATAACGGAGACAACAGGAGAAGAAGCAAAAACACTTCATCGACTTTTATCACTTGGAAAAACGGAGGAAGAAGGAATATCAATAAACTATGATGTTCCAAAACTAGATCAAGACATTGTAATCGTGGATGAGGTATCTATGGTCGATACGATACTTATGCACTTTTTGTTTAAATCTATAAAAGATAAAACAAGGCTTGTTTTAATTGGCGATAGTGATCAGCTTCCTTCTGTGGGGCCTGGAAATGTTTTAAAGGATCTTATAGATAGTGATTTTGTGCCAGTTACGAAGTTAACTCAAATATATAGGCAAATTGAAGAAAGCGATATCGTCTTAAACGCACATAAAATCAATGAAGGAAAAAGAATTAATTTAGATTCAAAAGATGGTGACTTTTTCTTTATGACAGGAAATAACTTGGTTAGTCAAATTGCTGAGCTTGTTTCAAAAAGGTTGAAAGCTTATGGAAATTATGACATGTTTAATGACATACAGGTTTTAACTCCTACCAAAAAAGGTGAGTCAGGGACGAAGCTGCTAAATAGAGAATTACAGAATATTCTTAATCCCAAAAACGCTTTAAAAAATGAAAAAGAGTATGGAAGCGTTATTTATAGAGAAGGCGACAAAGTTATGCAAATAAAGAATAATTACGACTTGGTTTGGGAAAGTATTGATGGTAAGAATTATGGTAGTGGAATTTATAATGGAGATATTGGTGTTATACATAAAATAACAGATGACATAATTCAAGTTGTATTTGATAATGATAGACTTGTAAATTATGATACTTCTTCATTGGAGGAACTTGAACACGCTTTTGCTATTACTGTTCATAAAAGCCAAGGAAGTGAATTTCCAGTAGTTATAATGCCAATTATTCCTGGTCCGCCAATGCTGTATACTAGAAATCTTCTTTATACAGGTGTCACTAGGGCTAAAGAGCTTTTAATCATTATTGGCAATAAAAATACAGTGTTTAACATGATTGACAATAATAACATTAAGAGGCGAAACACGGGACTTAAGTATAAGTTAGAAAAATATTTTAATATATTTTCAAACAATTGTAATATATGATATAATTCAAATGAAGGTTATCCTTCAGGAGGGAATTTGATGCATAAAAAAACCATTATTGGGATAGTATTTATAATATCACTTATATGCTCATCTGCCTTTGCTTTTACGGATGTTGAACGGACACTGGGCAGAGAATGACATTCAAAACCTTACAATAAATGGTATTTTAAGTGGTTATAAAGATAATACATTTAAACCAAATAATAATATGACAAGAGCGGAACTTGTTACAATTATTAATAGAATGCTTAATAATTCGGAACAGGACTCTAGGTATATTCCTGACCTTGATACGAAGAAATGGTATTATTCTGAAATGCGTAAGGCCATGGCTTCTGGGATTATTCAAGGTGATGTTGAGGGAAACGTTAGGCCAAATGACCTTATTACTAGGGAAGAAGCTGTTGTTATGATAGGTCGCGCTTTAGTACCAAGTACAGATTCTTTGGCAGTTCTTGATTTTACAGATTCTGATAAGATTTCTTCTTGGGCTGAAAAATACATTTCAGAATTTGTATATTCTAAGTATATTTCACGGATATAATGACAAGACGATTAGACCAAAAGCTAACATTACTAGAGCTGAAGTAGCTAAAATAATTAATAAGATAGTTGATATATATGGTAATTATGGAAGATTTACAGGAAATCTAAAAGGAAATTTACTAGTAAATGGTCCAGGGATTGTGCTTGAAGATCTAACACTTTATGGGAACTTAATCATATCTGAAGGAGCAACAAACGTTGTAATCAAACATGTAATTGTTGAAGGCAAGGCGATACACAGAATTGATTTAGAACTTGATGAAACAACAATCAAAGCAAGTAAAGGGCTATTTAACTTAGTCCCAAAAATTCAAGAGGATACTTCAAAATATGATAATCCTGAATATGGAATTAACTTTTCTATCCCTCAGGGTGGAACAGTTATTTATGTAAGTGGTGATACTCAAAAAATTAACTATAAGCAAAAAAATCTTATGGTTATAAGAATAAACAAGAATGATGATTTATATTTTAAATCGTTTTCAAATGGACTATTTCAAGAAAAATATCGTTTTGAAAGACCATATAATGAATTGAAGCAAGGTTATATTGGCAGATATAAATATGCAATTTATGGTGATGACAAAAACGAATCACAGTTTTTATATATTAAACGTGACAATGTTGAATATAGCATATATTTCTTTAACATTGATGGGCTAAATGTTATTGAAACGCTTGTAGAGAGTATTAGATTCTATGCAGGAACAAATATAGATGAGCATGAAGTAAAAACATACAATAACGAAATACTTCACTTGAAGTTTAATTACATCGATTTAGTTTCTGTTGATGACTCATATAATACAGGAGTTGTTAATGAAGAAGAGTCTTTCTATAAGATGTTTATTCAAGTTACTAACATTGTGGATCTATCTAACTATACAACAGAGCAACTTAAGAGCATTTTAGTAGATCTAGAGGATACATCAAGTGAAATTATTGAATCAAACATAAAGAAGGTTTATGTTTATGATGCAATAGAGTATGTTGTAAAGAACGATGATAAGCTAACAAGGTCTTTATATGTAATCATTGCAAATAAGCTATATCATTTTATTTTCACTGCAGAAGAGGATAGAATGGCAAGTGGTGGCATTGAGATATATGACGATATAGTAAATAACATAGAGTTTTAATTAAGAGTTGATGGGGGCAACTTCTACGAAGGAGTGGCTCCCATTTTGTATAATAAATTATTGAACATAATATACCCACAAAAGTGCATCCTATGTAATAAAATATTAGATACTAGCTGTGATTTTGCTTGCAATATTTGCAAAAAAAAATTAGAATATATATTGTGTGATAGCAGAATAAAAGTGGCAAAAAATCACAGTTTTGATTTTGTTTTTTCATCATTTTATTATCGTGATTTTATTAGAAAAATATTACTTGATTTTAAGTTTCATAATAAAAAATACTTATATGATTTTCTATCTCATAGGATTATTAAATTTGCAAGAAACTATCTTGCAAATAATAAGATTGATTGTGTAACGTTTGTTCCAATTTCATTTTTGAGATATATGGAAAGAGGATATAATCAATCGGAACTTCTTGCAAAAAAGATTTCGCGAGAATTAAGCATACCTTTAATAAAGTTTAACTTGATTAAGATTAAGCATAACAAGAGGCAAAGTGAGCTTAATGTCCTTTTGAGAAAATCAAACACCAAAGGTGTTTATAAAGTTAGGAATGCAAACACTTTTAAAGACAAATGTTTATTACTAATTGACGACATTTATACAACAGGTAATACTGTTGAAGAGTGCTCGAAAGTACTAAAAGAAGCAGGCGCAAAGTGTATTATCGTAATGACCGTAGCAAGAAAGAATAATATCCTTTAATTTAGGAGGTTTATCAATGGATGAATTAGTTGAAAGCATACTAGATTATATAAGAAAGCCATATACTGACCATGCCGTTATGATCAATGGTGAATGGGGAAGTGGAAAGACATACTTCTGGAATAATAAAGTTAGAAGTAAGATCGAGTCTACTGATATTAATGGTAAAAGATATAGAACTATTTATATGTCTTTATATGGAATATCTAATCTAGATGATATCAGCAAAAAGATATTTATGGAAATGAATCCTAATATTAATAAATCTATCAAAAAGATACTAGATGCTAGAAACATGTCTAGTATTCCAGAATATGTTAAAACTGGTATTGATATGGCAAACAGTTTTGGAATAATGCAGGGAAATGAAAAAGTAGATTTTTCTAAGTTTTTTGAAATGGATGATAAAGTTCTTTGTTTTGACGACTTGGAAAGAGCAAATGTAGATGTTATTGACGTTTTAGGTTATATTAACAATTTCGTTGAACATGACCATATTAAAACAATTATTATTTGTAATGAAAAAGAGCTTTCTAAAAAATTAAAGAGCACTAATGTTGAAATGAAGACATTTATTGCTACATATATTTTAAACCACGAGGGAAAGATTAAACCTGAAACAGAAGATACAGAGTCAGTTATTGAGTATGACGAGAACGGTGAAGAACTTGAAGTTAGAAAGCCAATGGTTGAACTTATCGAAGATAAAATTGAGCACATATTTGATAAGGCAAATGATTATGAAAGAATTAAAGAAAAACTTATTGGCGAGACATTTGAATATGTTCCGGAGTTTAATTATATCATTAATGGTGTACTAATGAGATACGAGTCAAATCCAGATCTTATACAGTTTCTTAGAAAAAACTCGTCACTTATTGTACAGACTTTTAATAGAAGTGGAACAAGAAATCTTAGAATTTTAAAACATGCTTTAAATGATTTTCAAAAGATTTTTGAAATTACCAAGAAGTACTATCCAGATATTTCTGATACAGTTTTAAAATCGCTTTTAATATTTACAATTGCTGTTTCATTCGAAATAAAAGCAGGAAAGATTACCAAGGACAAATTAAAAGATATTAATTCTCTTGAAGAATATAAAATGATTCTAGTTGCTTCAAAGCTTATGAAAGATAACAAGCAATTCTATATTAAAGAATTCGATAACAATTATTATTTTACTTTCAAGACAGAGTATAGATTTTTCAAGTTTGTCGAGCATTATGTTAGAACTAGAATATTCGATATGAAAATATTCAGAGATGACATGGAAACAATTGTCTCTGACGAAAATAGAGGACATATTCCAAGCTACAAGAGACTTCTTGTAGAGGACTATTGGAAAATAGAAGATTCCGAGTTTAGTAGTGTTATTCAAGAAACACTAGAGGATGTCAAGAGTGGAAAACTTCAACTTATTGAATATTTGAAATTATATGTTATTTTGAACTTCTTTATTCAAAAAGGTTTATTAGATATAGACATGGAGTTTTTGAAGCTTACATTCGTAAATGGAATGAATATGGCGGCAGCCACATCAAAGTACTGCGATAACGTTGATAGTTATCTAGATGGTATAGAAATTGAAAAAGATGACGATAATATAGCATATATTTATGAGCATTTTAATAACTTGAATCTTCAGACAAAGGAGAAGGAATATATCAACATTTCTAAAGAATTCTTTGAGATGATTCCGGATAAGATCGAAAGACTAGCTGAAGTATTTGCAGATAAACATCTTGATGTTCCAATAATGAAGTATTACAATATGAACACTTTGTTTGAAAGAATGATGATGCTTAATAATGAAGATGTTGTTTTATTTAAAGATTTGGTTGCTGCAAGATATGAAAAAGTTGCTGACGTTGAAAATGAAGAGAGAAATATCAGACTTTTAAAGCAAACGACAGAAGAATATATTCGTGGTAAAATACCAACAATCAAAATTGTTCTACTAGAAGACTTTATTAAAGTATTAGACAAGATTCTACTTGAAAAGAAACCAGTTAAAAAAGGTAGAGGTAGAAAGAAAAAAGTTGAAGTAGTAGAGGAAGAGGCAACACAATAATGGAAAAAAATAATAAAAAGCAAAGCTTTATGGCTGGTGTTTTTACAATAATGTTTGCCCAAGTGCTTATAAAGCTCTTGGGCTTTGCATATAGACATGTTTTAATATTGGTTCCTGAATTTGGAGATGAGGGAAGCGGACTTTATGGAATAGGCTTTAACATATATATGCTTTTATTATCTATTACAACTATTGGTGTCCCAGGTGCAATCTCAAAGCTTGTATCGGATAGAGTTGCAAGAGGTAAGCTAAAAGAGGTAAAGCATATTTTCCGTGTAGCCATGATTTTATTTACAGTTATTGGTCTTGCAGGAACAACAATCATGATTATTCTTGCAAACTCAATGGCCAAGATGGCAGGGAATGAAGCTGCTACCGGAGTTTTATTTGCGCTTGCGCCTTCTGTTGTTTTTGTTGCAGTATCTGCCGTTATAAGAGGATACTTTAATGGCTTATACAATATGAAGCCAGCTTCTTTTAACCAAACACTTGAGCAAGTATTTAAAGCAGGACTTACAATACTATTTGTTTATGGTATTCATTATATATATGTAAACAAGGCTGACTTAGCATTAACATTCGGAATCACAGAAAGTACTGTTACAATGATAATGGCAATATGGGCTAACATTGCATCAACACTTTCTACAGCAATTGGTTTAGTTTATTTATTCATTTACTTTAAACGCCACAAGAAAGATATTAATGATATAGCTGAACTAAAAGACGAGGGAGAAGAAAGTTTATTAACGATTAAATCAACGATTAGATCAATTCTTGCTCTTTCAATTCCTATGTCACTTGCATCAGTTGTATCAGCTATTAATAGAAACATAGATTCATTTACAGTAAACAATATATTACAACAAGTACTTCCAATTATTAAACCTGAGATAGCAAATAACTCTCAAGCAATAGTAGACGAAGCAACAAGACTTTACGGTATTCTTTCTGGAAAAGTTGATATGTTAATTGGGCTTCCACTTGCGATAAATGTGGCATTTGCTACTGCTATAGTTCCAGCAGTTACTGAAGCCCTTGCTAAAAAGGATAAAGAATCTGCGGCAAATAAAATATGTTACTCTATAAAAATGTCTTTACTAATTGCATTACCATGCTCTGTTGGACTTTCACTGTTTGCTGAACCAATACTTGAGTTATTGTTCCACGGTCAGGTTACAACATCTCCAGAATCAGTACTTCTTTTACAGATTAGTGCGTTTACAGTTTTATTCACAGTTATGAATCAAACAATTAATGCATCATTACAAGGTATTGGTAGAATATATATTCCTGCGGTTGCACTATTATGTGGCGTGGCCGTAAAGCTTATTCTAAATCTAGTATTAATTCGAATTCCAGAGATAAATGTCTATGGTGCAGCAGTGGGAAGTGTATGCTGTCACTTAATTGCTACAATTATAGTTACAAGAATTCTTAATAAGAACATTAAACTTGATTTAACATTTTGGAAGCTTGTTACGAAACCAGCAGTTGCGATTGTTATAATGGCAATTGTTAGCTTACTAACAAAAATTGCTCTTGATAATGTTTTGGGAAATGGTTCTAGAATTGCAACTATTGTTTCACTACTTGTAGCAGTTTCATCATATGCAATTGCAGTAATAAAGCTTAAAGTGTTATCTAAAGAAGAGTATTATATTCTTCCTGCAGGAGAAAAATTATATAGTATTTTGACAAAACTTAAGTTAGTCAAGTAGCTTGAAAAAAGCTATATATAAGTAATTTGTGTTACTATTGTTGCTGAATTGTTACAAATCAAGCCTTTTTGGTAGACATAACGCTTGAAACCCTTGAAAAATCAACGTTTTTTTAAATTTTTTTCAAAAAATAGTAGATTTTTTATAATTACATTTGGTACAATACAGTTGTATAAATAACAAGTATAGACAAAGTCTACACTTGATTTCTTAAGGAGGGTATTTTATTATGAACAAAGCTGATTTAATAGCTAAAATTGCTGAAGAAGCTGATTTATCAAAAAAATCTGCTGAATGTGCTCTTAACGCATTCGTTGGTGCTGTAGAGAGTGCTCTTAAAAAAGGAGAAAAAGTTCAATTAGTTGGATTTGGTTCTTTCGAAGTTAGAAAGAGAGCTGCTAGAAAAGGCAGAAACCCACAAACTAAAGAAGAAATCAGAATTCCTGCTTCTAAAGCTCCTGTATTCAGAGCTGGAAAAGCTTTAAAAGATCTTGTAAACAGAAAGTAAGATTTTTAATAGGCAACTAACATTTCGTTAGTTGCTTTTTTTTTGCTTGAAAGCATGGTTTAAAAATGGGGGCTGTTTCTTATCCCGAAGGGGGAGAAACAGCCCCTTTTTGAACCACGATAGAATTGTTTTATTTTACTAGTTTACAGTTTACGCCATTTAAAAATTGAGCTAGGCTTTCTTCAGCATTAAAAGTGGAAAAATAATACGTAGATTTCAAAAGACTTATCGTTCAACATTTACAAAGCCCAGAAAAATTGATAGGCCCGTTTCTGGGTGGTTCCTGTCAATTTTTCGTGGCTTTGTTATATGTTGAATGATTTAGTCTTGCTAGAAATCTATCGTCTCTATTTTGGAACTTTTAATATTGAAGAAAGCAAGCTATCAGCATAGTTTTGAAAAAGGCATATATCTAATCTGCAGTGACGATGTTCTATACCTACATAAGAGCAAATAAGCTATGCCTCTTTTTTGAGAAGCATTTATGTGATAATATAATGCAAGGTGATAGATATGAGATTAGATAAATTTTTGAAAGTAAGTAGAGTAATAAAACGTCGCCCAGTTGCAAACGAGGCATGTGATGGCGGAAGAGTATCAATTAATGGTAAAGTTGCTAAGGCGAGCTCAGAAGTCAAAATAGGTGACATTATTGAGATTAAATTTGGGGACAAAATAGTCAAATTTGAAGTAACTGCAATAAATGAAGTAGCCACTAAAGCAGGAGCAGAGGGAATGATAAGACCTCTTTAATAGAAATATTACAAAAATATTACAAAAGTTATTGACAATTAACATAAAACAATGTAAAATGTGTTACGGAATCCCAAAAAAATAATAGGAGGCGGAGTACTTATGAAGACTGTCGCTATCGCGCGTACCCTTACCCTGTTTGCTCTGATGTTCGCTCTGCTGGCCACCTGCATCTTCGCCGTGGCTGAGGAAGGCGACATCTACAACCTGAACGAGGCTGGTTACCCTGACCGGCACTGGGCTCTGATGGAGCCTGAAGTGGTCGCTTCCTACGAGGAGGCTGGCTGGATTCGGATGACCGGAGTACTTTGGTTTGACAAGGACAACCACGTTGTGGAATTCGTCGACGTGAATGTCAGCGAAATCCCGGACCTCTACAATAAGGGCTATTATTTCGCGATGCTCTTCAACTGGGTTCACGATGGACCAACCATCGGGAAGAACATGGAGCAGAGTGTCTCCGTTGGTTACTGGAAGTTCAACGCCGATGAGGCTATCAACTTCCACAATACCTACGTTGAGCCGGCGCTCCCTGAGCTTGGAGACCCGGCCGAGTTCGGCTACTACTCCTACTGGTTCCTGGACGGTCAGTCCGCGATGGAGCCTACTGGAGAGGAATCCGATGCGGTGAAGGCACTGTTCCAGCTGGTCCGGTTCGAGTACAACCTGTATTCGTTCGGGAATGGAGAACAGATTGCCCTGATGAACGGGAACACGGTGATCTACTCCCTCGAGGAAGCCATCGCAAGTGGCGGGCTCGATGGTGAGCTGTGGCCGCTGAACTAAGCGACCGCAAAAGCAGCCCTAGGCTCTGAGCCTGGGGTTGTTTTTTTTGCCATTTTTTACTATTTTTCGCCAATTTTATTGAAAAATTGGCGATTTTTTATTATCATTCTACTTGTAAAAACCACATTTACGGATGTTTATTTATTGCTTTTGTGGAGGTGCAATTTGAGAACAATAGTATTAAACAACAAGATAATTGAATATGATTTAAAATATAACGCTAAGAAGAACGTCAATATTAGAGTTAAACCAGACCTGACTTTAAAAGTATCTGCTCCTAGATGGGTGCTAAAGGGTGAGATTGAAAGAATTCTTAATGAGAAATCATCTTGGATTTTGGAAAATCTTGAAATTCAAAAGCAGAGCAAGAAAGATGAAAGAAGCAACATTCTTGAAAATGGTCATTCAATCTGGCTTTTGGGAGAAAAATATCGTTTATATTTTAGATCTTCAGATAAAAATACGGTTATGATTTTTGATGATCAAATATTTGTATGTACTAAGAAACCAGATGACCTTGAATATTCGCAAAAGATACTCAAAAACTGGTTAAAATCTTACGCTGAGACATACTTTATGGATACACTAAAAAAATACCAAAATAAGCTAATTAATAATGGATATAAAACTCCAGATTTTGAACTACAAGTCAGAGAAATGAAAACTAGATGGGGAACATGTATTCCATCAAAGAAAAAGGTTACATTAAATATGGCTCTTATGTATACACCGCAAAAATACATGGAATATGTTGCACTTCATGAATTAATTCATTTTCAAGAAATATATCATAATGATCATTTCTATGGTATTTTTGAAGAGGTAATGCCAGATTACAAAGAAAGGCAAACTAAACTTAATAAAGAGTATGCTAGAATTACTAAATAACAAGTATGGGACAGCTTTTAATGCTCGTTTTTATAATGAACATTAAAAACTGTCCCATATTTTATTTAAATAATGATTGTTTTATAGTCAGTATATATAACTTTTCCAGGCATGCTTCCAGAAGGTTTATGAACATTTTTAACCAAAGTATAATCCACACTGACTTTCGAAGACTCTTTGGCTTCACTATGTTTTTTTGCAATTGTTGCAGCAAACTCTATTACCTTATTAGATGGAGAATCAGATTGAATTATAACATGGCTTCCATGAAAGTCCTTAACATGAAGCCAGGTGTATGATTTTTTAGATTCTTTTAGTGTGAGTTTATCATTTTGAAGATTGTTTCTTCCGGCCAGAATAGTTACACCTTCAAAAGTATAATTGTATGGTGGAAGTTTTTCTTCATCTTTATATTTTTTCTTATTAACTGAATGGCGTAGATATCCACTATTTTCGAGTTCTAGTCTTATATCAGATAAATCTTGCAAAGTTTCAGATTCATTAATAGTAAATAGAACACTATCCAAGTAATCAATATTTTTTTCATATTCTTCTTTTTGAGTGGTTGAGTGAGAAATAGCATTTTTAAGTTTATTATATTTTTTGAAATAAGCTTGAGTATTATATGATGGACTCTTGCTTGAGTTTAAAGGTATTGTAATAGGGGAGTTATTATCATAGTAATTTTCAACTGTGACATTTTCCATTCCTTGTGAGAGTTTATACATATTCGTTGTAAGAAGTTCACCATATAACTTGAACTTTTCCATATCTTTTGTCTCCGCAAGAACCTCATTAACTCTTTTTAAATTCTTTGTAAATTTATTTTTGATTGTTTCAACATCTTTTGAAAGATTGTATTTAACAGTGATAAGATTTTGCGATAATTCTTTTTTATGATAATAGTCATCAAGAAATTCAGATAATTCTTGATTATTAATTGTAGTTGAAAAATCATTCAAATTAATATGATAATCATTACCTATCATTTCAAAATGAAGCATATGATTAGAGCTATTCATAAGTACGATAGTAATCAGATTAAAAAGCTCCAAAGTGTTTTGTTTAGTAAATGTGTCCTTGATACTCGTTGCTTCAAATAGATTATTTACAAATGTTTTACTAAAGCCAACAAATTGGTTGGCAACAAATTTTGCGATATTTTCTTTAGAAAAATATGGATCCATGCATGCAACTTGAAGATTTGCAACAAATGTTTCATAGCTCATATTGATAAAACTCTGCTTGTTTAAAGTGGTAGGCTGAATATAATCTCTAGCAGGCAAAACTTCTCTTACAGAAGACATTGATGCATCAACATGTTTTATGCTATCTAGTATTTTATTGGATTCATTGACTAGAATAATGTTGCTATACTTTCCCATCAATTCGATATTTAAAGTATATTTTACTAGGTCACCTAGTTCATTATAGTTTTCTAATTCTAATGAAATAACTCTATCTAAACCAAGCTGAGTTATTGCCGAAAGCTTTGCACCTTGAAGATATTTTCTAAGAATCATACAAAATTGAGGTGCCTTGGGTGGATTTTCTTTTTGATACTTAGTTATATGAAATCTAGCATATGATGGATCAATTGATATTAACAGCTTTTTTGCTCCATTCCTTGTATGAAAACTTAAAACGATTTCATTATTATTTGGCATCTGTATTTTATCTATTTTTGAATCTCTTAATATAGGCAGAATTTCAAATATTATAGAATTAGTTATTATTCCATCAAAAGCCATTTTTTCATCTCCTTACCACGGCAATTATAGCAAAAAAGGTAATAATACTTCAATATAATATGAAAATGTATTATAATTTACTAAAATATCGTATTAAAGGAGTAAGAATGAATAAAAAAGAGAAAATTGCTATAGCAGTAGTGGCTATACTGTTAGTATCAATTGTAGTAATATTTTTTAAGGTTAAATCAAATAAATATAAATTGGGCGATTATGGGGTTGTTATTACTGCTCCTTCATCATATTCAAAAAAAGAATTATTAAGCAAATCTAATATTTTGCGTTTAGAGAATGAAAAGGAGGGAATAGTTATAAGTGCAACATCATTCCCTAAAAACTACTGGGATTCCAAAAAAATGCCAGAAATTACAGACGAATATATTAGATTAATTTCAATGGCTAATTTTGATAAAAGCATATCAGAGGTTTCGAAAACAGAATTATTTATTAATATGATTGAGATTGGTAAAGTATCGTTAACTTTGAAAGGTGATGAGAAAATAACAAAAACAATATCATTAATTTTGCATGAAAATGAGGGAAATCTAGCAATTGAAATTTATGGAAAGCCAGAGGCCATAGATAGCAATATAGATGAGATTAACAAGATTATTGGTAGTTTAAGATATACGGGAAACAAGCACGATTACAGCAATTTTACAGTATTATCAGGCGATTCAGGGGACTAAAATAATTCTTTAAAGTTGTTGACATTAATATATATTTCGTTTATACTACTACTTGTCGCAAGTGAGGACGGAGATTTAGCTCAGTTGGTTAGAGCAACCGGCTCATAACCGGTCGGTCCGGGGTTCGAGTCCCTGAATCTCCACCACTAAGACAAAAAATAATATATGGGTAGGTGGCCGAGTGGCTAAAGGCGGCAGACTGTAAATCTGTTCTCTATGAGTACGGTGGTTCGAATCCACCCCTGCCCACCAAAAATACGTTGGTTTTCTATGAAAGCCAACGTATTTTTTTGAGCAATTTTAATCAATTTTTGCCTAAAAACAAGCATTTTGAAGCATTTTTGAAAAATGATTATTATTGATTGAAAATGTGTAAAAAAAGCTAATTTTTGTTCAAAAAATTTCCGGAAAAACTTTCCGGAATTTTCCGGAAAATCTCTAGTCATATTTCTAAAATAATTCATCTACTTTCAACAATGAAAGGAGGTGAAAAAATGTCTCAATGTCAAATCATAGCAATAGCCAATCAAAAAGGTGGTGTAGGAAAAACCACAACCACCCTTTCTCTTGGAGTAGCACTCTCAAAATTACGGTAAAAAAGTACTACTTGTAGATGCTGACCCCCAAGGGGATCTTACTACCTGTTTAGGTTATTACAATCAAGATAGCTTGTCAAACACGATAGGTTCTCTAATGGCAAACTATATTGCAGATAAAGAAATAATACCTCAAAGTTCCATTTTGTCACATTCTGAAGGTGTTGATTTGATTCCTTCAAATTTGGACTTATCTGCGATAGAAGTTGCTTTAGTAAATGCAATGTCTAGAGAATTTACTTTAAGGAATTGCATAAGTTCTTTAAAGGATAATTATGACTATATTTTAATAGATTGTATGCCTTCTTTAGGAGTAATTACAATAAATGTACTAGCATGTGCAGACAAAATAATAGTTCCTGTTCAAGGAGAATATTTAGCTGCAAATGGTATGACACATTTAATTAAAACAATTGATAAAGTTCATAGACAAATTAATCCTAAATTAAAAGTAGCAGGTATATTGCTAACTCTAGTAGATAAAAGAACTAATCTTGCTACTAATGTAAAAGAACAATTAGAGCAAAATTATGGCAGTTTTCTAAATATTTATAAAACCGAAATTCCTAAAGCAATAGCAAGTAGTAAAGCCACTTCTACTGGAAAAAGTATTTTTGAATTTGATAGGAATAGCACAGTTGCAAAGGCTTATGAAGAATTAGCAAAGGAGGTTTTAGAAAATGAAAGAGAAAAAACTAGATATGAAGTTTCCCAAATTCGATGATCTTTTTACTACTCAAGAAGAAAGAGATTATGAAAAAGCAGAAAAAATTGATGAAATCGAAATATCTAAAATTAAAGATTTTCCAAATCACCCATTTAAGGTAATTGATGATGAAAAAATGGATGATTTAGTTGAAAGTATTAAAAAGCGAGGAGTTCTTTCTCCTGCAATAGTAAGACCAAACGAAGATGGAACTTATGAAATGATTTCTGGACATAGAAGAAAACATGCTTCAAAAAGAGCAGGACTCAAAACTTTAAAATGTCTAGTAAAAGATTTATCTGATGATGAAGCAATAATTCTTATGGTGGATAGTAATATACAACGTGAAGAAATATTACCAAGTGAAAAAGCATTTGCTTATAAGATGAAATTAGATGCGATAAAGCATCAAGGCGAAAGAACTGATTTATCAGATGATTCAACTTTGTCTCCATTGGATACAAAGTTAGATAGTGCTACACAAATAGCTAAAGAAAATTCGGAAGGTAGAATGCAAATATATCGATATATTCGCTTAACATATTTAGTAGATGAGTTACTTGAAATGGTAGACAACAAAAAACTTGGATTTAGGACAGCCGTAGAGTTATCTTACCTTGATGTAGATAATCAATATACTCTTTATGACTTAATGGATGCAAATGAAACAATTCCCAATTTAGCACAAGCTGTTCATCTTAAGAAATTACAACAAGAAAATAAAT
>JAEEGL016881989.1_pt1 | contig 42213 bp, 32 predicted proteins | sample 9134231 | NCBI WGS metagenome assembly JAEEGL01 (sample SAMN16246548, study PRJNA631951) | gut metagenome | biome: gut microbiome; feature: rumen; material: fiber-attached | host: Bos | place: Iran: Karaj | collected 2018-10 | reverse complement strand
TGGTCCGGATCGACATGAGCGAATACATGGAGAAGTTCTCCGTCTCGAGACTCATCGGGGCGCCTCCGGGATACGTGGGTTACGACGAAGGCGGACAGCTGACGGAAGCCGTCCGGCGGAAACCCTATTCCGTGGTCCTGTTCGACGAGATCGAAAAGGCGCATCCGGACGTGTTCAACATCCTTCTGCAGGTGCTGGACGACGGACGGATCACGGATTCGCAGGGCCGGACCGTGGATTTCAAGAACACGATCCTTATCATGACGTCGAACATCGGCTCGGAATTCCTGCTGAACGGGATCGACGCCGAGGGACATATTTCGGAAAACGCGGAAAAGATGGTCATGAATGACCTCAGGAATCATTTCCGTCCGGAATTCTTAAACCGGCTGGATGAGATCATCCTCTTCAAACCGCTGACGAAGGAGAACATCTCCGGCATCGTGAAACTCATGCTTCGCGACGTGAATAAACGGCTTGCCGAAAAAGAAATCTCGATCGAACTCAGCGACGAAGCGATGCAATTCGTCATTGACAAAGGCTATGATCCGACCTACGGCGCGCGTCCTTTGAAGCGGTTCCTGCAGAAGAACGTCGAGACCGAGGCGGCGAAGATCATCCTCGGCGGAGAAGCGGACCGGGGAGACGTGATCTACATGGACGTGGAAGAGGGGAAACTGAAGGGACGCATTAAAAAAGCGTAAAGACCGGAAAAGGTGTATAAACAAAAAAAGGAGCCGTTCGCTATAGCGGGCGGCTCTGTTTATTTAATCAATGCGGGGGTTACCAGCGGAATTTCTTGCACATCACGGTGTGATCGACGCTGATGTAACTGCCGAGTCCGTTCCCGTAACCGGCTTCGAAAACGTGTCCGTCAAAGAAGACGTGCATTTCGTAGGGGAACTCGATCTTTTTCAGTTCATGCTCCGCATAGACCATACCGTCGATCAGCAGTTCGTCCTTCTTTTTCGCGACCTTCCGGAACACCACCTCGTGTCCGAATACGCTGGTTTTCAGATATTCGCGCACTTTTTCATCCGTGTGGGCGGACCGGATCGGAAGGGCCGATTCCTGAGAGATTTCTGCAGGTTCCGTCGCAGCGGGTTCCGCGGCCTCGCCGCTTAAGAGTGCATTCCGCCGCTTGATGTTGATGATCGAAGTGATGATCGTTCCGATCGAACCGATGAGCGCAAAGACCAGGCAGAGAATCAGATCCTTGATGTACTCCCTTGCGATCTCAGGTTCCTGCATGAACACGGGTACGGCCCGCAGGCTTTCCGGATAAGTCAGCGTAAAGTCGATTTCACCGTTCTTGTACCAGGTCTGGTAAGCGTCGTAGATGTCTTTCCCGAGACAGAGGTACCAGGCCAGCACAAGCACCAGCAAGGCAATGACCGAGGCAATGATGATCCCCTTGATGCTTTCCTTCTTGGCGAACCATTGGTATCCCTTGATCGCCAGAATGACTCCGATAAGACCGGAGATGGAAGAGATGATGCCGATGGTATACAGCAGGAAGAAGGCAAGGCCGCCGACCAGGGACAGAAGAAAGGCGCCGACGATGCCGGCAAAAACGTTTTCGCTTTCCGAGTTGATTCTTTGTTCCGTATTCATGAGAAACCCCATTCGTTTTCGGTTCATTCTATGTAAAAATTATAAATCATTTTTCCCCGGAATGCAAGTGAAACAGGGCGAAAAACGATGTTGTAAAAATCCGACTTCCGTGGTATTATACATAAGTATTATTATGCTTTGAGGTTTGTTATGAAGCAATACGACGTGATCATCATCGGCGCCGGTCCGGGCGGCATTTTTTCTGCCTACGAACTCGCCGAAAAATCCGAACTGAAGGTGGCGGTTTTTGAGACCGGCCACAAACTGGAAGACAGGAAATGTCCGATCGACGGGAAGAACGTCAAGTCCTGCATCAACTGCAAAGTCTGTTCGATCATGAACGGCTTCGGCGGCGCGGGCGCGTTTTCCGACGGCAAGTACAACATCACCAATGATTTCGGCGGCTCTCTCCACGAGTACATCGGGCGGGAAAAGGCGCTGGAACTGATGAATTACGTGGACCGGATCAACGTGGAAAACGGCGGCGCCGGTACGAAGATGTATTCGACCGCGGGCTCGCATCTGAAGAAGATCTGCATGCAAAACAAGCTGACGCTGCTTTCGGCTTCGGTCCGGCATCTCGGCACCGACATCAATTACAGAGTCTTGCGGAATCTTTACGAGAAACTGAAGGACCGCGTGGACTTTTACTTCGATTCTCCGGTCGAGGATCTTGCGGTCAGGGACGGCGGGTACGAGATCGTGTCCGGCGGCGAGGTTTATTCCGCGAAGAAGTGCATCGTTTCGGTCGGCCGGAGCGGCAGTTCCTGGCTGGAGGGACTTTGCGGGAAACTCGGCATTGAGACCCGCTCGAACCGGGTGGACATCGGCGTTCGCGTCGAGATCCCGGCCGAGATCTTCAGCCACATCACCGACGAACTTTACGAAAGCAAGATCGTTTACCGGACGGAGAAATTCGAGGACAACGTGCGCACGTTTTGCATGAATCCGCACGGCATCGTCGTCAATGAAAACACGAACGGGATCATTACCGTGAACGGTCATTCCTTCGAGGATCCCGCAAAGAAGACGGAGAATACGAATTTCGCGCTTCTTGTCGCGAAGCATTTCTCCCTGCCTTTCAAGGACAGCAACGGCTACGGCGAATCCATTGCCCGTCTTTCGAACATGCTCGGCGGCGGCGTCATCGTGCAGCGGTTCGGCGATCTCGAACGCGGACGGAGAAGCACCGAAAAGCGGATCGAGGAGGGTGCGGTACGGCCGACGCTTTCCGCAACGCCGGGCGATCTGTCGCTCGTGTTGCCGAAGCGGATCCTGGACGGCGTCATTGAAATGATCTACGCCCTTGACAAGATCGCGCCCGGAACGGCGAACGACGACACGCTTCTGTACGGCGTGGAAGTCAAGTTTTACAACATGGAAGTGGCCGTGGACCGGAATCTCGAGACGAGGTATCCGGGACTTTACGTCATCGGCGACGGCAGCGGCGTGACGCATTCGCTATCGCATGCGTCGGCGAGCGGCGTTTACGTGGCGGAGCAAATCATCGGAAGCGGTCTCGACTGAGAAAGGTCGGGTCAGGCCCGGAGGATATAATGAAACTGCAGGAATTATTGGACGGAATTACGGCGGAACTTCAGTCCGGTTCGACAGAAGAAGAGATCACCGGACTGTCCCGCGACAACCGGACTGCCAAGGCCGGCGACTTCTTCATCTGCACGGAAGGGGCGCGGTTTGACACGCACGATCCGTCCGTGCTTGCCGGACTGTATGAAAAAGGCGTCCGCGCGTTTCTGGTCGAGAAGGACGTGCTTTTGCCTGGCAGCGATGCGGCCGTCGTGAAAGTCGAATCGACGAGAAAGGCCGGCGCGTACATTTTTGCGGCTTGGTACGGCCATCCCGAGAAAAGTATGACGCTCATCGGCGTGACCGGATCCAAGGGAAAAACGTCCGCTTCTCACATGATCACGGCGATTTTCCGCCGTGCGGGGAGGAAGGTCGGCCTCATCGGAACGAACGGACTGAGTACCGAGACCGAGGACGTGGAACTCACAAACACGACGCCAAATTACGACGAACTGATGCGTTATTTCGCGAAATTCCGCGACGAAGGCATCGATACGGCGGTGCTCGAGGTGTCGAGCCAGGCGGTGCTGAAATCCCGGGTCGAAGCGCTGACGTTTGATATCGGCGTCTGGCTGAATCTGCAGGAAGGTGATCACGTCGGGCCAAACGAGCACGCAAGTTTTGAGGAATACATGCAATGCAAAGCGGATCTTCTGGCGAAATGCCGCGTAAGGCTCATGAACCTCGATGACGATTTCGTTTTCGGAACGAGGAGCCGCGCGAAGAAGACCGTGCGGAAACTCGGCGGCACGTGGGAAGCCGTTTATTTCGGGACGGGAGCTTCCGCCGGATACCGTCTTTCGGACGTCACGGACGTCTACGACGAAGAGACGAAGACTCCGGGCATCGAATTCACGGTTTCGGGAAAACTGAACGGAAGGTTTTATTCCAACTTCCCGGGCGGATACAATGCATGGAACGCTCTCGCGGCGGTCGCGGTCGCGAACGAGGCCGGGATCCCGGAAGAAGCAATCCGGGAGGGATTGAAAAACGTTCAGATCAAAGGGCGGAACGAACTCATCTACCGCGGGGAATTCACGGTCTGCGTGGATTTCGCCCATAACGGAGAAAGCGCGTTCCACCACCTGCAGGCAGTGAGAGCGTTCCGGCCGGAGAGAGTCATTGCCGTGTTCGGCGCCGACGGAAACCGGAGCAAGGGCCGGCGGTACGGAATGGGCGAAGCGGCCGGAAGATACGCCGATCTGGCGATCGTGACGAGCGGCCACAACCGTTTTGAGACGTTTGAACAGATCCTGGAGGACACAATCGTCGGCTTCGACCGCGCCGGGAGAAGGAACTTCATTCCGATCAAGAACCGGAAAGAAGCGATCCGGTACGCGATCGACCACGCATTGCCGGGAGATTTCATCACGATCCTCGGGCTCGGACACGAGCACTGGCAGGAAGAGAACGGCGTGAAGACCGTTTACAACGACGGCGATTTCGTCCGGGAAGTGCTGAAAGAGAAAGGATTGATCCCGTAACGGATCATTACATGGGGGACGATTATGATCAAGACACCTGTCAACGGAATGAGGGACATTCTGCCGAAGGAGATGGAACTTCGGAATTACGTCCTGAAACTCATCCGCGACACCTACCGTTCGTTCGGGTTTACCGAGATGGAGACGCCTGCGGTGGAATCCATCGAAAACCTGACCGGCAAGCAGGGCGGCGAGAATGAAAAACTGATCTTCAAGATCATGAAGCGCGGAGAAAAGCTCCGGATCGAAGATGCGAAGACCGAGAACAATCTCGCGGATTCGGGCCTTCGCTATGACCTGACCGTGCCATTATCCCGGTATTTTGCGAATCACGAGGCGGAACTGCCGAAGCCGTTCAAGGCGCTCCAGATCGGACCGGTCTGGCGTGCGGACCGGCCGCAGAAAGGCCGCTTCCGTCAGTTCTATCAGTGCGACATCGATATCCTCGGCGAGAGCACGAACCTCGCGGAGATCGAGCTGATCCTGGCCACGACGACGGTCCTTTCCCTGCTTGGCTTTAAGAAAGTGGATATCCGGATCAACGACCGGAGACTTTTGAAGGCGATGGCGGCGTATTCTGGCGTTTCGGAAGACCTGTACGACGAGGTGTTCATTGCCCTCGACAAACTGGATAAGATCGGTGAGGAAGGCGTCGCAAAGGAACTGCTTTCCCTCGGCATTCCGGAAGAAAGCGTCGGAAAATACCTGGATCTTTTCCGGGTGACTTCGGGAAAGACCGGAACGGAAGCGCTGTCGGCATTGCAGGAAACGCTCGGGGACAAGGCGGATCCGGAGATCGTCCGGAACCTTTCGGAGATCTTCGACGTCGTCAATGCCTCGAAGACCAATGAATTCGATCTGACCTTCGACCCGACGCTGGTCCGCGGCATGGGCTATTACACGGGACCGATCTTCGAGATCGGCGTGCCGGAATTCGGCTCGTCGGTCGGCGGCGGCGGACGCTACGACGAGATGGTCGGCCGGTTTATCGGCAAGAATACGCCGGCCTGCGGCTTCTCGATCGGCTTCGAACGGATCCTGGTCATCCTTTCCGAGAACGGTTTCACGATCCCGGGTGAGCAGACGAAGACGGCGATCCTTCTGGAAAAGGGGCTTTCGGCGGAGAAGCGGATCGAGGCCCTGAAGGAAGCGGCCGAACTCCGGAAAGCAGGAAAGAACGTGCTCGTCGTCCAGATGGCGAAAAACAAGAAATTCCAGAAGGAACAGCTTCAGGAAGCCGGGTACGGCGAGTTCCGCGAGGTCTACGAGCGAGCGCTTCAATGAGAATGCGGCGGCTTAAGAAGAGGTAAGATGATCATTGACCGGAACCGTTTTCTGACGGGCTTCCGGCGAGAATATGAGGAGAAAGCGAATATGAAGAGAGTCTATTTGAACGACGTCAGAAATCATCTGAACGAAGAGATCCTGGTGCAGGGATTCGTTGAGAATTTCCGGAATTCGAGCTATATGATGTTCATCGTCCTGAAGGACATCACCGGAAAACTCCAGATCACGATCGAGAAGGAAAAACTTCCGGAAATCGCAGCGGAATGCGAAGTCCTGACCGGAGATTCCGTGATCTCGGTGACCGGCGTCGTGACCGAATCGGAATACGTGAAACTGAACGGACTGGAGATGATCCCGTCGTCCGTGAAGATCGAATCCGTCGCGGCGGCGCTGCCGATCCAGCGGGAAGAGATCCCGGCGACGAAAAAGAAGCCTGCCGTGCCGAAGTCGGACATCGATTCCCGGATGGATTTCAGATGGATCGACTTAAGAACCGACCGGAACCAGCTCCTCTTCAAGGTGCAGACGGAAATGATGCGCGCCATGAGAGCGTTTCTCATTGAACGGAACTTCATTGAGATCCATACGCCGAAGCTGATCGGCGCTGCTTCGGAGTCCGGAGCGGACGTCTTCGAAGTCAAGTATTTCGACCGTCTTGCCTACCTCGCGCAGAGCCCTCAGTTCTACAAGCAGATGGCCATGGCGGCCGGATTTGACCGCATTTTCGAGACCGGACCCGTGTTCCGTGCGGAGAAGTCCTATACGAACAAGCATACGACCGAATTTACCGGCGTCGACCTCGAGTTCAGCTACGTCACCTCGTTCCGCGACGTGATGAAGATGGAAGAGGAACTTCTGACCGACATGCTGAAATGCGTGAAGGAAAAGTACGGAGAGGAGATCGAGGCCGAGTTCGGTCTGCCGGTCATCGTGCCGGAGACCCCGTTCCCGGTCGTGACGCTGAAGGACCTGTACGAAGGGTTGGAGAAAGACTACGGCTATACGGTGCCGGAGTCCGAAAAAGGTGACCTGACGACCGATGCGGAGCGCTTGAGTTACGACTGGGTCAAGGCGCATTACGGCCATGAATTCCTCTTCGTGACGGATTACAGTGCCGAAAAGCGGGCGTTTTACCATATGCGGGATGAAAACGGCGTGCCGCAGGGCTACGATCTCATTTGGAGAGGCACGGAGATCACGACGGGCGCCCAGAGAGAGCACCGCTACGAGATCCTGAAGGCGCAGGCGGACGAGAAAGGTCTGAAAGACGACGTCGCGTTCTACCTGGAGTTCTTCAAATACGGCTGTCCGCCGCACGGCGGCTTCGGCTTAGGTCTCGACCGTCTGACCATGCTGCTCGCAGGTCTCCACATCAACGAGGCCATGTTCCTCTTCCGGAGTCCGAAGCGTCTGACCCCGTAAGCGGAAAAAGAAAAGAGGCTGTTGACAAAAGTCGGCAGCCTCTTTTTCTATTTTGTCCCGCAGATCAAGAGATCAGGAGTTCCCGCTCTTTCCGGTATTCCCTCGGCGAAGTGCCGTACACGTTCCGGAATACGTAGTTAAAGTTCCGGATGCTCGAAAACCCGGTTTTTTCCGCAATTTCCGTGACGGAAAGGTTCGTGTTCAGGAGCAGGTATTCCGCACGGTCGATGCGGTACAGATTCAGGTAAGAGGAAAAGGAGAGGCTGAACATCCTGCCGAATCCGTGCGAGAGGTAGGAGTAACTGTAGCCCAATGCCCTCGCGATCGAGCCGAGCGAAATGTTTTCCGCATAGTGAACGCTGACGTAGTCGATCACTTTTTCCGCGAGCGACATCTGTTCCGGCGCGGTTTTCGGAGTCAGCGGCACGGTTTCAAGATAGGCGGAGCAAACGGCGTAGAGCGCGCTTTTGGTGAGCAGCAGATCTTCGGCTTTTTCCCGCGCTTCGGAGAAGAGGACCTTTTCGGCAAAGTCCGCGATCGGTCCCCCCGGTTTGAACGGGATCCTCGTTCCGATCCTCCGTTCGGTGATCCGTAAGAAGGAATTGACGAAATTCCCGGTAAAGGTGACGATCCAGAAACGGAACGGTTTTTCCAGGTCGAATTCAAAGGAATGCACGGAAAAGGGGAAGATGAGAGCGAGGTCACCCTGACTCATTTTTTCGGTCTTTCCGTTGACGGTCAGAAGGAAGTCTCCTTCAATGACCTTCAGCAGTTCGAAGCAGCTGTGAAAGTGCGAGTTGCAGGAAAACGGAAGGATCTCGTTGCTCCGGATCCTGCTTCTGAAGAAATAACCGCTCTGACTGTTGTCCTGTTCGTGACGGATCATTCGGCGCCTCCCGGGTGATGATGCTAAATCTTGCCAATATTGTACTTGATTCAGCGAGTTTTTGTCAAGAATTATGCTATTATTATTTCATAAGGAGTCAAAGAACCTGCAAGGGAGAATTGCTTATGAAAGCATTGAAACCAGTCTGGAAAAGCACGGCGGCATTACTTGTCGCCTTATCGCTCGTTGCATTGCCGGCCTGCAAGGAAACCGAACCGGTTCCTTCGACCGGAGAAGAAAGCGCCGGCACGACGGAAATCGCTTCCGCGACGGAAACTCCGTCGGAAAGCGAGTCGGACAACGGCATTGACGGGAAATTCACGGTCGGCTTCGGCCGGAAGGCTTGCATGCCGGACGGCTCCGTCATCATGTCGAACTACGGCGTGAAGCGCTATTCGACGGGGTACTTCAATAAGATATATCTGAACTGCGTCGCGATCACCGACGCGGCCGGCGAGACGTTCCTCGACTACAGTCTCGACATTTCCGGCACGGCCAACTTAAGCGTCTACACGGCGGCGAAGACAGAGGTATCCAAACTGTACGGTATTCCGGAAGACCACATCCACATGCCGAACACCCACAACCATCAGGCGGTCGCGCTCGGTGCGGACGGCGACAGCTGCGCGGAAAACCACGTCTACCGCGCCAAGTTCACGAAAACGCTCGTGGAAGTCGCGAAGCTCGCAATGGAAGACCGGAAGGAAGCGACGATCGAGATCGGAGAGGGCATGGCGGAAGGCTTGACCTACGTCCGCGCCTACATTATGGACGACGGGAGCGTTCAGGGCGACAACTACAATCCCGGCACCGGGACGACTTTCGTTTCACACGCGAATACCGGCGAGCCGGACCGTTCCATTCAGCTCATCCGTTTTAACAGGGAGGATGGAAAAGACATTCTCCTGATGGGATGGCGTTCGCACAACCACTTGCAGGGCAGTTCCACGACGACGATCCTCCAGGGCGGATTCCCGACGGCGACCGTGGAGTATCTGGAAGAGAGACATCCGGATCTTTATGTGGTCTATTATCAGTGTGATGCCGGCCGTCTGAATCCGACGAGCAACATTCAGTCGGAATGGATCGATCCCGAAAGAAAGTCCATGAAGATCCCGGATTTTGCGGAGAAACTCGGCGGCTACGTCGAAGAAGGCATGGCGCACATGGAAAGCGCCGAAACCGGTCTCTTAAAGTTTGTCACTTACAATTACGTCGGAAAATCGAATCACGAAAAGAAGGAGCTGCAGTCCTATGCCAATGAGATCTATTCTCAGTTCAGCGCCGGGAAGATCTCACCGTCTGACGGCATGAAGCTTTGCCGGGAGGTCAATGCAAAGCTTGGCCTTTCCTACCGGGACGGTCTGCATTCCGTCTATCATTGCAATGCGATCGTTTCCAATGCCGGAAAATCCGAAAACATCAACATGCACCTGTACGCGGTTTCGATCGGTCCGGACATCGGACTCACGTTTTCCGCGTATGAAATGTTTGACTCGAACGGAAAGTACATCCGTGAGAATTCACCGTTCAAACTGACGATGACGGTCTGCTATCTGGACGCCACGCCGGGCGACACCTGCAGCGGCGGATACGTTCCGGACCGGGAGGCATTTGAATACGGCTGCTATGAAGCGGACCGGACGCAGCTGCAGCCGGGAAGCGCCGAGGAACTTGCGAACCGGTACGTTGAGATGCTGAAAGAACTGAAGGCGGAATATTAAGCCTCATAAAATGGAGGAAGATGCTGTGAATCGCAGAAAGACTTGTATGGATCATCTCCGGGCGCTGGCGCTGTTTGCGCTGCTCGTTCTGACCGTTTCGTTCGTTTCCGCCTGCAGCTGCAGGAAGACGGACGTTCCGGACGAAAGCGGGGTCACGGAAACGGAGTCCGTTTCTTCGGAGGAACCGTCGGAAACCGAGAGCGTTCCGGAAGAAATCAAATCGATCAAGGACGTCACGCTGTACTGGAACGTGGACCGGGATCTTTACGCGCATCAGTCGGATGCCTATCTGTCCAGCAGACCGAAGGATCCGGACGACGGCATGTATCATTTCCTGTTCGCGACGACCGAAAACCGGCAGGTGAACCGGCGGACGGTGGAACCGACGATGAAGAACCAGATCGACGAATACCGGATCGTCCTGCTGGAGTTCGATGAGAAGAACCTGATCATCGGCGTGAAGAACGTGGAAGAACTCGTCGGCGAGTTCATTGCGAACATGTTCTTCGTGGAGAGCGTGGAAGAAGGGGTCATGACCTGTTACTCTTCTCCGAATTATGAAGGGGAGAAGGCGGTCGTGGATCTGGAAGGCGTAAAGATCTTCGACTGTTCGGACCGCGCGATCACCGTCGGGGAATCGGCGAAAGAAGACGTATTGAACGAGGGCTCCAGAGTCATCGTCGTTCCGGACTTCGACGGATCTCCGGCATACGTGTTCGTCTATTCGCGTCCGAAGGAACCCATGAAACTGCAGGAGCATCATACCTGTCCGGAATGCGGCAAGGACGTCGAGTGGTGGGGCTGGAACGATGAAAAGCATCTGCCGACGACGGAAGGACACTACTTCCTGCTGAACGACGTGAAAGTCACCGCGCAGGCCGCGATCGAAGAGAATCAGCACGTGGTGCTGTGCCTGAACGGATTCAAGGTCACCGGCACCGGCAAGCGGACCGTGGCCATGTTCTATCCGGGATGCGCCTTCACGCTCTGCGACTGCAAAGACACCGGCTGCATTTCGAACGCCTATACCAAGGGGCACAATGAAACGACGCAGGGCGCCGTGGTCTGGGGCCGGTACGGCACGTTCAAGATGTACAGCGGCAAATTGGATGCCTCGAAGGTCCTGACGGAAAACGTCGGCGCCGCAGTCTGCATGAACGCGAACACGACGTTTGAGTTCAGAGGCGGCGAGATCATCGGCGGCGCTGCGACGTACGGCAGTGCGGTCCGGATCAATGACAAGGCGAATTTCGTCATGACCGGCGGAAAGATGAGCGGCGGTGTCGCTTCGAAACGCGAAGAGGACGACGTGCTCGACATCATCGGAAAGAACGGAACCGTCTCGATCACGGGCGGCACGATCGACGGCGGCTGCTACGTCACCGCGCGGCCGGAAATCACGATCGGCGGCGAAGTGACGATTACCGGGAAGAATAACGGCCTGTATCTTGAAGACGAAACGAAAGTCCGGCTGCAGGGCCTTTCCGGAAAATCGAAGATCGGGATCAAAATGGGGAACGGCGCGGGCGTCTTCACGTCGAATTATCAGGCCGGTGCGGAAGGTCTGTTCGTTTCGGACGATCCGACGCTGAAAGTCGTGTCCGCCGGCGGTGCGGCGCTGCAGCTCGTCGAGATCAACCCGCACGTGCATTGCCAATGCGGCACTGGCACGGTCACGGACGACGGACACGCCCATGCGAACGCAGTCTGGCAGCCCTGGTCGAAGACGAACACGCTGCCGAAGGAATCCGGGTATTATTACCTGAAGAAAAACGTGAAGCTGACCAGCGGTTTTGCACCGAAGGAAGGCGCGACCGTCTATCTCTGCCTGAACGGACACAACATTGAACAGAGCGCGGTCAGTCCGAACCCGAAGACCGGGAACGTCGTGAATCCCCGGATCGTGACGTTCGGCGCGACCTATAAGACGGCGACGAAATACGTGCTCTCAAACTGCGGGAAGAAGGACAAGTCCCACGGCAAGTTATACCGTTCGAACACCAACAGCTACAACGGACAGGGCGCGATGCTCTGGACCGGCGCGAACAACGAGAAGCTGAACGTCATTGAACTCTATAACGTCTATCTGGACGCTTCGAATTACAATACTTCAAACAGCGGCGGCTGCATCTGCGTGCAGGCGTACGGCGTTCTGAAAGCGTTCAACGTGACGCTCATCGGCGGTACCGCCGCAAAGGGAAGCGGCGGTGCCGTTGCGGTCACCGGAGGCCGGGCGGAATTCTATCATTCTGACATTTCCGGAGGAACGGCGTCGAAGAGCGGCGGGGCCGTGTACGTGAGCAACGGAGAGCTGCTGCTTTCGAATACGACGGTCAAGGGCGGCAATGCGCCTTCCGCAAAGAATCTGCTGCTTTCCGGCGGCAAGCTCATCGTGGAGGGTGATACGAAGATCGACGAGGCCTACATCTCTGCCGGTAAGAAGATCACGCTGCAGAACCTTGGTCAGAACGCGAAGATCGGCATTGCAATGGACGATGATTCCGATCCGTTTGCGAACGCCGAGAGCGATCTTTCCGCACGGTTCTCCTCGACCAAGTCCGGTCTGACCGTGCAGTACGCCGAAGAGGATAAGGCCCTGTATCTTGTGGATCCGAACGCAGTCGCGTCCGATCATCAGCATTGCATCTGCGGCACCGGCACGGTCACGGCAGGTGCGCATTCGCATGCCACGGTCGAGTGGACTGCATGGAAGAAGGGGGATTCGCTTCCTGCCGGAACGGAAGGGAAGACGAAGTATTATTATCTGACCAAGGACGTGGAACTCTCGGTGCAGATCAATCCGGCCGAAAACTCCACGGTCTGTCTCTGCCTGAACGGACATAATATCACCGCGACGAACAACGGACGGACCTTTGCCCTGAATGCGGCCAACGTAAAATACGTGCTCACGAACTGCGGAGCACGCGACCAGTCGCACGGGATCGTCAAAAACACGCACACCGAGCGCACTTACGACAACAACGGCGGCATCTTCTGGCTCCGGTACGCGACCGATACCGTGGAACTCTACAACGTGACGCTCGACGGCGGCACGCATAAGATCGCGAAGATCGGCGGCCTCGTGCATTCGGAGGGCACGCTGAAAGCGTGGAACACGGTCTTTGCCGGCGGTCTCACGACCGGCGTCCAGACGAACGGAACGAAGGTGGAAGCGGACGGCGGCGCATTGAACGTGAAGGGCACCGTGGCCCTGTACGATTCGGAGATCCGCGGCGGTTCCTCGGCCGGAAACGGCGGCGCGATCGCGCTCCGGGGCGGCACGATGACGCTTTCGAACGTGAAGATCTCCGGGACAGCGGCAGGACTCGGAAACGGCGTCTGCGTTTCGGACGGCACGGTCATCTTAAGCGGCGAAGACGAGATCAATGAACTGTATCTTGCTTCCGGAAAGGCGGTCACGCTGAAGGACTATGCGGAGACTTCCTCCGTCGGCATCCGGATGGCGGACGGGAAAGGCGTCTTCGCGAACGACGCCTTCCGGGATTACACGGCGGCATTTACGCCGGCCGACACTTCCTACGTCGTCCGTTATGCAGGAAAGGACCACCAGATGATCCTGGCCTCACCTACGGATCCGCTTCCGGATGCGGGCGACGACGTGACAACGGAGCATAAGCACTGCAAGTGCGGTACCGGACTTTCAATCCCCGGCCATACCTGTGAAGAAGCGGTCTGGGAGCCGTGGGAAAGCGCGACGTCCCTGCCGACCGGTGCGGGTGACGAAAACGGCAAGCATTATTACCTCGTTTCCGACGTGACCGTGAGCGTGCAGATCTCCGCAGTAACGGCAGATGCCTCAGTATATCTCTGCCTGAACGGACATAAGGTCACTGCGACGAACAACGGCCGTACGATCGCGATGAATGCCGAAAACGTGATGTACGTCATCACGAACTGCAAGGAGAAGACCGCGGATCAGGGTGTCATCGTGAACACGCATACCGCGAGAAATTATGACAATGAAGGCGGCATCTTCTGGCAGCGTTACGCTTCGGATACTTTGGAACTGTACAACGTGACCGTGAACGGCGGCACGCACAAGATCGCGAAGAGCGGCGGCGTGCTCTGGGCGGCCGGCCGGGTGACGGCGGTGAACGTCCTGTTCATGGGCGGCGAGACTACCGGCGTTCAGAACAACGGCACGGCCGTGACTACGTCCGGCGGCGCGCTTTACCTGAAGGGCAATGCCGAACTCATCGATTCCGAGGTGCAGGGCGGAAAGACAGCCGGAAACGGCGGCTCCGTCATGCTGGACGGCGGAACGCTGAAACTTCAGAACACGAAAGTGTCCGGCGGCACGGCCTCCGGAAGCGGAAACGGCGTGTACGTTTCGAACGGTGTGCTTACGGTTTCGGGTGCAACGACCGTTGACGAACTCATTCTGAATACCGGAAAGAAGATTGCGCTCGAAAGCCTTGTCGATGCGGCGTCGGTGAAGATCGGTCTCGTTTCCGGGACCGGCGTGTTTGCCGAAGGCGTCGTGACGGATGAGTCCGCCAAGTTCACTCCGGTTTCGGCCGAATTGAAAGTCACCTATGACGGGACCGCCGGGACGTTGTCTCTTACCGAGAAGCCGGAGCCGGTCGTCGCACACCTGCATTGCGAATGCGCGAATGCAATGGCGCATGCGCATACCGAAGTGGAATGGATCCCGTGGAATGCAGAGGCCAGCGCTGACTTTGCGACGACATTGCCTGCAGGAACCGCCGGGGCGGACAGTTATTACTATCTGACTTCAGACGTGTCCTTAAGTGAAAACTATTCTCCGGCGGAAGGCGCGAACGTACGGATCTGCCTGAACGGGCATACGGTCGTGCAGACGAACCGGCCGCGGCGGGTCTCGAACGTGAACGCTTCTTCCGGAAGCCCGAGAAAGCTGACGTTTACTGACTGCAAGGGCACCGGAACGCTGACCATCGGCCAGCTGACCTTAAACGACAACGGCGGCATGTTCATGGTGGGCGGCATGGCGGAGAACTCCCTGACGCTTTACAACGTGAAGGTGGACGGCAGCAAGCGGACTGTGAATCCGAACAGCGGAGCGAAAGGAAACGGCGCCATCCTTTACATGACCAAGGGCACGTTCAAGGCCTACGGCGTCACCTTTACCGGCGGCACGGCGAAGGGCACTGACGGCGCCTCGGCGCTTTACATCACCGGCGGCAGCGCGGAGTTATATCATTGCACGGTGACCGGCGGCAATGCGACGGCGGGCAGGGCCGGATCGATCTTCGTTTCCGGCGGCACGCTGCTCCTTTCCGACACGTCTGTCGGGGGAGCGACGGGAGCGTCCGCACTCGGCGCGGTCTTCTCGTCGGGAAACGGGGTCACGGTCGCGGGCACGAGCGTCATCGAAAACCTTTATCTTGCTTCCGGAAAGACCGTGACGCTCCTTGCACTTCAGGCCGGCGCCTCCGTCGGCGTGACCTTGCAGGACGGCACCGGAACGGTGGCGGAAAATGCTGCGGCATCCGATGCAGGATACGTGCATGCGGGAGAAGGACTGTCGGTGATCTACAAGGAAGACGAGCAGAAGATCGAGATCGTTCCGGAATCGTAATGCTTCGGGACCATCCGCGAGGAATACAGGCAAGCATATGGAAACGAAAACTTTTACAGTAGAACAGGTGCGGCGGTTCGTGAACGATGCCTTCCGGGGCTTCGGCTTTACGGACGAAGAAGCGGCGAAGATCACCGACGTGCTCGTCACGGCGGATCTGTACGGCATCCGGAGCCACGGGACCCAGCGTCTCGTCCGGTACCATAAGCAGATCCGGTCGGAGTCCATCAAAGTCGGCGTTCAGCCGGAAATCGTCTTTGAAACGCCCGTTTCGGCGGTCATTGACGGTCACTCGGGCATGGGGCAGGTGATCGCCTGCTTCGCCAATCAGCTGGCCATAGAGAAGGCGAAACGCGTCGGCATGGCCTTCGTCACGGTCCGGAATTCGAATCATTTCGGGATCGCGGGGTATTATGCGAAACAGGCAAGCGACGAAGGACTCATCGGCATTGCCACGACGAACTCGGAATCCATCATGGTGCATACCGGTTCGAAGAAGGCGGTCCTGGGTTCGAACCCGATCGCGTTTTCGATGCCGGCCGATCCGGTCCCGTTCTGGTTCGACGCGGCGACGACCGTCGTGCCGCGGGGCAGGATCGAAGTGTACAACAAAGCCGGAAAGCCTCTTCCGGAAGGCTGGGCGATCGACGACACGGGAAAAGAATGCACGGATGCGGCGAAAGTCCTTTCCTGCATCTCGGCGCATCAGGGCGGCGGCATCCTGCCGGTCGGAGGAAGCAGAGAAGAGTCCGGCAGCCACAAAGGCTACGGGTTCAGCATGATCGCGGAACTTTTAAGTTCAATCACCTCGGGCGGCGCGACATCGAACCACCACAAGCGGGTGGCCGGTGCCGGTGCGGGGTCCTGCCACGCCTTCATCGTCATTGACCCGAAGATCTTCGGCGATCCGGAAGAGATCCGGGCGCACCTTTCCGAATTCCTGCAGGAACTCCGGGATGCGGACCGGGCGGATCCCGACGTGCCGATCCTGACGCACGGGGAGAAGGAAGCGGCTTCCATGGAGAAACGGCTGAAGGAGGGCATTGCCATTGACAGGAAAACGGTTTCGGAGATGGTGGACATCTGCAAGGACGTCGGCCTTGACAGCATGGAATACCTCGGCGAACCTGCGGAATGAGAGAAAAGCGGTCGGGATCGTCCCGACCGCTAAATCTTGTGGGAGCTCTCGTCAAACTGCACAATATTTTTTGCGGAAATCGGAAAAATTGCACAATATGACACTTGATTTTTGGTCTCATTCATTGTACATTATAGGTGTGAGTTCTTTGAAGGAGATCTGACGTGAAACTTCTGGAAGAGCGGATACGAAGAGAAGGAACGGTGATCGGCACGGAGATCCTGAAAGTCGGGGATTTCCTGAATCAGCAGATGGACGTGGCGCTGTTCCGTGAGATGGGCAGGGAGTGGAGAAGGCTGTACGAAGGCGTTCCCGTCACGAAGATCCTGACCATCGAGGCTTCCGGGATCGGAATGGCCTGCCTCGCGGCGGAAGCTTTTGACGACTGTCCGGTGGTATTCGCGAAAAAGTCGAAAACGTCGAATCTTTCCGGAGGTCTCTATACCGCGAAGGTGCATTCGTTCACGCACAACGTGACGAACGAGATCATGGTTTCCCGGAAGTACCTTCAGCCGGAAGATCACGTGCTCATCGTGGATGATTTTCTGGCGAGCGGAGAAGCTCTCCGCGGACTGATCTCCCTTGTGGAGCAGTCAGGAGCGGAACTCGCAGGATGCGCGATCGCCATCGAAAAGTGCTTCCAGTCCGGAGGAGACGATCTCCGGAAAGCCGGTTACCGGATCGAGTCTTTAGCGAAGATCCGGAGCATGAGCGAAGAACGGGGCATCGTTTTTGACAACTGAATATCGTTGATTCGATATATTTCAAATAATACGGTTTTGAAGTCTCTACCCGCTGCCGTAAACGGCGGACTATCGAAGGAAAGCACAGAAACGATGGAAACGTGCTTCTTTTTGGTATTGCGGGACTTCGAAAGAGGTCCCGCTTTTTTAGGTCATTGGCCGCAAAGGCTTTTGATAAACAAATCTTTTTCTTACGGAGGAGAAAACATGAAAAAGTTACTTGCTGTGGTTTTGTCGCTGGTGCTTGCGCTTTCCGCTCTGACGGTTGCAGGATGCAATCAGGCCGGTACCGCTGACAAAGGAAAGGTTAAGGTTGGTTTCATTTATCTTCATGATGAGAACTCCACTTACGACAAAAACTTCATGAACGGCGCGAAAGCCGCCTGCGAAGCGCAGGGCGTCGAGTACATCCAGAAGTATCCGATCCCGGAAGGCGCTGAGTGCAAGGAAGCTGCGATCGACCTTATCGACAGCGGCTGCACCATCATCTTCGCCGATTCCTTCGGTCATGAAGACTTCCTGCTGGAAGCAGCAAAAGAGTATCCGAACGTTCAGTTCTGCCATGCGACCGGAACCCAGGCGCATACCGCCGGTCTGAAGAACCTGCACAATGCGTTCGCCGCGATCTACGAAGGCCGTTACATGGCCGGCGTTGCGGCAGGCATGAAGCTGAATGAGATGATCGAAGCCGGCAAGTTCACCGCAGACGAAGCGAAGATGGGTTACGTCGGCGCGTTCACCTATGCGGAAGTGATCTCCGGTTACACCTCGTTCTATCTCGGCGCAAAGTCCGTTTGCCCCTCCGTCACGATGGAAGTGCAGTTCCCCGGTTCCTGGTATGATGAAGCCAAGGAAAAGGAAGCCGCTCAGACCCTGCTTGCGAACGGCTGCAAACTGATCTCTCAGCACGCTGACTCCATGGGCGCTCCGACGGCCTGCGAGACCGCCGGTGTCCCGAACGTTTCCTACAACGGATCCACGCTGGCTGCCTGCCCGAAGACCTTCATCGTTTCTTCGAGAATCGACTGGCAGCCCTACATGGAATACATGATCAAGCAGGTCAAGGAGGGCAAAGCGATCGACACCGACTGGACCGGAACGCTTGCTACCGGTTCCGTGGTCCTGACCGACGTGAACACGGCTGTCGCTGCGGCGGGCACGGTGGAAAAGCTTGCCGAGATCAAGGCACAGCTTCAGGCCGGCACCCTGCACGTATTTGACACCTCGACCTTCACGAAGGACGGCGCGAACCTGACTTCCTACATGGCGGACGTGGATACGGATACGAATTATACGCCCGATACCGAAGCCATCAAGGACGGCTACTTCCATGAGTCCGAATACCGTTCGGCTCCGTACTTCGACATTCAGATCGACGGCATCACGCTTCTGAACGCTGAATATTGATCGACGTTTTGATCCGGCTGCTGCACTTCTTGTCCGGAGGGTCGTCCTTAAGGGCGGCCTTCCGGATACGCGGAGCGCAGCAGCCTCTTATGCTTTTTCGGAGATCCTGATGAACAAGACACCGGCCATTGAGCTTCGAAACATCACGAAGACTTTCGGGAAAGTGTTCGCCAACCGCGACGTTTCTCTGGAAGTCTTTTACGGCGAGATCCTCTCCCTTCTGGGAGAGAACGGGAGCGGGAAAACCACGCTCATGAACATGATCGCCGGCATTTACTATCCGGATGAGGGCCAGATCCTGGTCAATGGGGAGGAAGCGGTCATCCGCTCCCCGAAAGACGCCTTCCGGTATAAGATCGGGATGATCCACCAGCATTTCAAACTGGTGGACGTTTTCACGGCGACGGAAAACGTGATCCTCGGTCTGAAGGAAAAGGGAAGGTACGACATCAAAAAAGCGCGCGAGAAGGTGAAAGCCATCAGCGAGCAGTACGGATTTGAAATTGATCCGGATAAGAAAATTTATGAAATGTCCGTCTCGGAAAAACAGACCGTCGAGATCATCAAGGTCCTGTACCGCGGCGCGGACATTCTGATGCTCGACGAGCCGACGGCGGTGCTGACGCCGCAGGAAACCGAAAAGCTCTTCAAAGTCCTCCGGAAAATGAAGGAGGCCGGGAAGGCCATCGTCATCATCACCCACAAACTGCACGAGGTGCTTGCTATTTCCGACCGCGTTTCCGTGCTGAGAAAAGGCGCGTACATCGGCACGCTGGAAACGGCGGCGACCAATGAGTCGGAACTGACCGAAATGATGGTCGGAAAGAAGATCAGCCTGAACATTGACCGGACCGATCCGAAGGATCCCGAGGAACGTCTCATCGTCGCTCATTTAAGCTGCATGAACCGGGAAGGCCTGAAAGTCTTAAAAGACGTCTCTTTCACGGCCTACAGCGGGGAGATCTTAGGCATCGCCGGAATCGCCGGAAGCGGACAGAGGGAGCTTTTGGAGACGATCGCGGGCCTTCAGCCGATCACCGACGGCGGGATCCAGTACATCACGCCGGGAACCGGTATCATTGAGAACTTAAGAGACAAGACTCCGATGGAGATCCGCGCCCTCGGCGTCCGTCTTTCCTTCGTTCCGGAAGACCGCCTCGGCATGGGCCTCGTCGGAAACATGGACATCACGGAAAACATGATGCTTCGCAGCTACCGGAGAGGCCGTTCCGTCTTTCTGGAAAAGAAGGCGCCGAAGAGCCTGGCCGATCAGATCATCGAACAGCTGGAAGTCGTGACGCCGAGCCGTGAGACCGCCGTCAGGAAACTGTCCGGCGGCAATGTCCAGAAGGTCCTCGTCGGCAGAGAGATCGCCGCGGCGCCGACGGTGCTCATGGCGGCGTATCCGGTCCGCGGACTCGACATCAATTCCTCTTATCTCATTTACAATTTGCTGAACGAGCAGAAAGCGAACGGCGTCGCCGTCATTTTCGTCGGTGAGGATCTGGACGTACTGGTCGAGCTCTGCGACCGTATTTTAGTCATCGGACACGGCGAAGTCACCGGCATCGTGGACGGGCGGACCGCGAAGAAAGAGGAGATCGGCCTTCTCATGACCAAAGGGGGAAGCAAAGTATGAAGGAACCCTTGTTTCATATCATAAAGCGGACGGACGTCGTTTGGTGGAAGGCGTGGCTGATCCGGGCCATCGCCATTCTGGCCGCGTTTCTTGTGGCTGCAATTCTCACCGTCATTATGACCGGCCTGAATCCGTTTTCCGTGTTCGGCGCGATGTTTTCCGGGGCGTTCGGAACGGAACGCCGGATCCTTAAACTCTTCCAGGGCACGGCGATCCTGCTTTGCATCGGCCTCGCGGTGACGCCGGCATTCCGGATGCGTTTCTGGAACATCGGTGCGGAGGGTCAGGTCCTCGCGGGCGGCATGGCGGCGGCGACCGTTCTCATTTTCGCGGGGGACCGCATGCCGAGCGCTTTCGTCATTATTCTCTGTCTCGCGGCTGCCGTAACGGCCGGAGCGATCTGGGCCGTCATTCCGGCATTGTTCAAGGCCAAATGGAATACGAATGAAACGCTGTTCACGTTGATGATGAACTACATTGCCATACAAATCATCAAGTACTTCGTATTGCTGTGGTCCGTGCCGAAGGGCTCCGGACAGATCGGAATCATCAACGGAACCTCTCAATCCGGATGGCTGCCGAAACTGTTCGGTCAGGACTACATCTTTAATATCGTCATTGTCGCCATACTGACAGTGTTGGTTTTCGTCTATCTTCGCTATACGAAACACGGATACGAGATCTCGGTCGTCGGGGAATCCGAAAAAACGGCCCGTTACATCGGGATCAACGTGAAGAAAGTCATCATCCGCACGATGATCCTGTCCGGCGCAATCGCCGGTCTCGCAGGCTTCCTGCTCGTGAACGGCACGGATCACACCATTTCCGCCGATACGGCGGGAGGCAACGGCTTTACGGCCATCATGGTGTCCTGGCTTGCCAAATTCAATCCGCTCGTGATGTTCCTGTCCTCGTTCCTCATCGTGTTCCTGCAGAAGGGGGCGGGGCAGATCACTACGGATTTCGGCCTGAACAAGTCGTTCTCGGACATCCTGACCGGAATCATCATCTTTTTCATCATCGGCTGTGAGTTTTTCATCAATTACCGGATCGTCTTCCGGTCGTCCAGGAAGGAGGCGGAGAAGTCATGAACCCGTTCGTCATGTTCCTGCAAAGAGCAGTCATCATGGGCGTGCCGCTGATTTACGGCGCGACCGGTGAAACGATCACTGAGAAATCCGGTCATTTGAATCTCGGTATTCCCGGCATCATGTACGTCGGGTCGATTTCCGGCGTCATCGGCGCCTTCCTGTATGAAAGCGCCGTCGGCAGGGAAAACGTGAATCCGGCGCTCGGGATCCTGATCCCGCTCGTTGCCTGTCTTGTGGGTTCGCTCCTCATGGGCCTGATCTACAGTTTCTTCACGGTTTCCCTCCGGGCCAATCAGAACGTGACCGGCCTGGCGCTCACGACGTTCGGCGTCGGCATCGGCAATTTCTTCGGCGGTTCCCTGATCAAACTTACGAATTCCGAACTGCCGTCGGTCAATCTGACGACGACGAGCAATCTTTTCAAGACCCCGCTGCCGTTCGCAAAGGACCTCGGCTGGTTCGGCGAGATCTTCCTTTCTTACGGTTTCCTTGCCTACCTCGGGATCTTTCTTGCGATCTTCGCCGCGATCATCATGAAGCGGACGAGAGTCGGGCTTCATCTTCGGGCGGTCGGAGAGAATCCGGCGACCGCGGATGCCGCGGGCATCAACGTCGGGCGGTACAAATATTTCGCCACCTGCCTCGGAAGCATGATCGCAGGCCTCGGCGGACTGTACTACATCATGGACTATGCGAACGGCGTCTGGTCCAATGACGGTTTCGGCGACCGCGGCTGGCTTGCCATTGCGCTTGTCATCTTCACGGTCTGGAAGACCGACCTCGGCATCATCGGCGCGATCCTGTTCGGCGGACTCATGATCGTGAACAACTACATTCCGGGACTCGGTCTCGCGGATCAGGAACTCATCCGTATCCTGCCGTATCTCGTGACGATCATCGTGCTCATCATCGTTTCGGCGAGAGAGAAACGGGAAACGCAGCCGCCGCAGTCACTCGGCCTGTCGTATTTCCGGGAAGACAGATAAACGATTTGCCGGCGGGAAGAACGCCGGAAGAGCAACAAAAAGAGGGACTGCCGTAAAGGACAGCCCCTCTTTTCATGATACTTTCAGACGAAGCAAGATCAGAATGCCATGACGGCCGGACGGAAGAGCGAACGCACTTTTCCGAGGATCTCGACGTGGTCCGTGATGATCGGTTCCATCGTCTCGTTCGCCGGCTGCAACCGGTAATGACCGTTTTCTTTATAATAGGTCTTCACCGTCGCGGAATCGTCAATGAGCGCCACGACGACGTCTCCGTTTCTCGCCGTGTTCTGTTCCTCGACGAGCAGAAGATCACGGTCGAAAATGCCGAGGTCGATCATGGAATCTCCGTGCACCTGCAGACCGAAGATGTCGTTCGAGGACGTCGGCATGTATTCCGCAGGAACGGAGAAATAGGATTCAATGTTTTCTTCTGCGAGGATCGGTTCTCCGGCGGCGACGCGGCCGACGATCGGGATCGAAACGGTTTCGACGCGGGCCATCTGGAAATTGTCATCCAGGATCTCGATCGCACGCTGCTTCGAAGGATCCCGCCGGATGTAGCCGTTCTTTTCCAGAGCGTTCAGGTGCGCGTGCACGGACGAAGTGGAATTCAAATGCACGGCGGAGCAGATCTCCCGGATCGAAGGCGGATAGCCTTTCCTGAGAAGCTCGCTCTCCATGTATTTCAGGATCTGCATCTGTTTGTCTGTGATCATTCCGTTTCCCATATTTCCCTCCAAAAAACCAAAACAGGTCTCATTCTCCGGAACCAGTATAGCATACTCTCCCGGAAAAAGCAAACAAAAGTTCGGAAATTTTGTTCGATTCCTTCAAATCAAAGGAGGGATCAGTTGTAGACGCCGACCTCGTAGTCCTGTTCGCGGAGCCGGTCGATGAGGGAAGGCGTGATGATGAGCGAAGCGGTGTTTGTCGTATGAAGGACGTAGATCGCGCCCTTGTGCGAAGCCGAGGACATGGCGTCCAGGAATCCAGCGGCGTCAATGACGTCCTCGTGTTTCGTGTCGTTGTAGCTTACGGTATAGAAACAGGTCTGGTATCCCGCATCCCTGAGCAGTCCCATGGAAGCCAGGGAATAGGAGAGGTCCCCGTAGAAGAACTTGTCCATCGAATAGCCGTAGGTCTCGTAGACGTAGTCGTGCATTTTCTTGAGGTCGTTGTACTGTTCTTCCAGAGAAAGACGCGCAAATCCGCTTTCCGGAAGGGAGTAGCCCATGGAACCGAGCGTGTGCCCTTCCAAAAGGATCCGCCGGATGATTTCCGGATGATTGAAAGCATAACTGTAGCTTACGAAGAAGACTGCCTTCACGTCCTTGGCTGAGAGATAATTCAGGACGTAATCGGTGTTTTCGTCGTACTCAATGGCAAGTGCAAAGGACAGCGTCACCCTTTTGTCGTCGGTGTTCATGATCCGGACGTCCGTGCCGAGCTTCTGCTTGAAAATGGCCTCGAAATAGCTGGCTTCGATCGGCCGGCCCTTGTCGTTTAAGTCCGGCTTCGTGTAATAGCGTTTGACTTCGTTACTCAGCGATGAAAGCGCGGCGAACTGGTCGGTCGTCAGTTCCCGGAGCGTGTTTTCCATATGGAAATTCAATTCCTCTTCGGTTTCGGACGGCGCTTCGGTCTCTTCTTCGGAAGACGCTTCCGTTTCAGCGGGAGCAACGGAAGAACTGTCCGTTTCTTCTTTCGACCCGGCTTCCGTTTTTTTTCCGGAAGCGGACATATTGGAAACGGACAATCCGACGATAACTGCGATCGCGACGGAAAGCGCGGCAACGGCGGCGGTGATGATCATGTTTCTTCTTTTCATTGGACCCTCCGTCCGGTCATGAATGCAGCGTGACGTTCCGGATGTCCGGCGCTGCCATCATGGAGTAATTCGTATCGTAGATCACAAATCCGGGTTTCTGCCCGGGGACTTTCTTCACTTCTTTTTTGAGTACGTAGTCGACTTCGACGAGACCGTTTTCCCGCGCCGTCGAATAGTACGCAGCGAGCGCCGCCGCGTCTTCAAACGTGCCGTCCGGGACTTCCCGGCCTTCCGTCTTCAGGATGACGTGCGAACCCGGCGTTTTCTTTGCATGAAAGAAATAATCGTTTCCGGAAGCAAAATGAAACGTCAGGGCCTCGTTCTGCAGATTGTTTTTTCCGACGTAAATGTGGAAGCCGTCCCGGGAAACATAATGATACGGTTCCGATTTTTTCTGCTTCTTGTCTTTCTTCGAGGGACTCTGCCGCCGGACGAAGCCGCCGAGGAAAAGTTCCTCCCGGATCTCGGAGAGATCTTCCTCGGTTTCCGCAATGGATAAGGAAAGCGCAATGCTTTCCAGCTCCTCGGCTTCCTTCTTCGTTTCCTTCAACTGTTCGGATACGGCCTCGAAGGTCCGCTTTTCTCGGACGTATCTGTCGAAATACTTCTTGGCATTGTCCGAAATCGAAAGATCGGGATCCACCGGAATGTCGACGGGCCGGTTTTCGTCGTAATAGTTTTCGACCTGCACGGTTTTCTGACCGACCGGCAATGAATAGGAGAAGGCGGAGAGCAGTTCGCCGTACAGACGGTCCCGATCCCGTGACGAAACGTCTTTTAACTTTGCCTCCTGAAGCTGCTGCTTTTTCGCGGTCCGCTCCGTGAGTGTCTTCAGCGTCTTTTTCAACTCTGCGGTTTTCTCGCGGATCCGGTTTTCCTTCGCCTTTTTTCCGTAATAGGCGCCGACGAGTTCCGACGGCGAATCGAACGACTTCACCTGGTAAACGTCCGGCTTCGAAGCGAACGAGGGGAGTCCGAGGGCGGAAAACTGCACGGGCATGCCGTCCCGTTCCGCCATTTCCGGAAGAAACGCTCCGGAGTTGATCCGCTGCGTCATATCAAGGAAGACCCCGGAAAGCCGGTCTTTTTCTTCGGCGGACAAACCCGAAACAGGTCGGTCCTGGTCGATCTGGGAATACAGCACTTCGGAAACGGTCTGGACGGACAGTCCGGAATAATGATCCGTAAACGCCTGCAGTACGGTGTCTTTGGGGTCCAGACCTTCGAGAAAACCGTCTTTCGTTTCGGTGAGCGGATCCTTCTTCTCCTGCATGGCCGGAACGAAATAGGGAAGGCCCGGCAGCACGGTCCGAAGCGAGCTCATGACCGGAGTAACGTGGCGGATCGCATCGAGGATGAGTCCGGCTTCCCCGACCAGAATGAGATTGCTGTATTTCCCCATGAGCTCCGCAATGAGACGAAGCGTCTTCAAGTCGCCCATTTCGTCCAGATGCTCGACCTTGAATTCGACGATTCTTTCCATTCCGGGCGTCGTGACGGAAAGAAGCCGGCCGTTCTGGAGATGCTTTCTGAGCACCATGCAGAAATTCGGCGCGGAAGGAAGACTTTCCTTCGTTTCTTCCGTCAGCCTCACCATGGGGAGGGAGGCGCTTGCCGAAAGCAGCACGCGGAAGACGCTGCTCACACCTTTGAAGGTCAGGAGCAGTTCGTCCCGTTCGGTTTGTTGTATTTTTGAGATCCGGCTGCCGGAAAGCTTTTCCTGCATTTCCAGGGCAAGCGCCCGGATCATCACGCCGTCAAAGGCCATTTCGAAGCATCCTCCGCGGATCCTGCCGGGAGACTCCCGGCAAAAGGTCACTATTAATTATATTTTACAATATGCGTGCGGGTTTCGCAAGTCCATTCAAAGTAAATGATTACGTAATAGATTTAACATTTTTGTAATAATTTGATTGACAAAACGAGATGCCGGTAGTATAGTATCCTTGAATGACCGGAGAGGGCGTTTGACCGGCTCCGGGGATAAAGGAGAATGAGTTCGTCATGGGTAAGTATTTCGGCACGGACGGATTCCGCGGACGCGCAGGCAGGGACCTGACCGCGGCGCATGCGTTTCAGATCGGCCGCTTTTTAGGATATCATTTCCGCGCAGATCACGGCGGAAAAGCTGCGAGGATCGTCATCGGCAAGGACACCCGGCGGTCTTCATATATGTTTGAGAACGCATTGGCCTCCGGGATCACTTCCTCGGGCTCGGACGTCTATCTGCTTCACGTGACGACGACGCCCTGCGTCAGCTACATCACGAGAACCGAGGACTTCGACTGCGGGATCATGATCTCCGCATCTCACAATCCCTTCTACGACAACGGGATCAAACTCATGAATTCCGAAGGGGAGAAGATGGATGACGAGATCCAGGAGAAACTGGAGCAGTACCTCGACGGGATGCTGCCGGAGATCCCCTACGCGATCAATGACGAGATCGGAAAAACCGTGGACTTCTATAACGGCAGAAACCGCTACATCGGATATCTGACGAACATTTCCGCGAAGTCCTTTGAGAATCACAAAGTCGGTCTGGACTGCGCGAACGGCGCGTCGTGGATGATCGGCCGGGCAGTGTTTGACGCGCTCGGAGCGAAGACGTACGTGATCCACGCGGAGCCGGACGGCGACAACGTGAATCAGAACTGCGGTTCCACGCATCTGGCGGACCTGAAGCAGTTCGTGAAAGAGAACAACCTCGACGTCGGCTTCGCATTCGACGGAGACGCGGACAGATGTCTCGCGGTCGATGAGAACGGCAATGAAGTGAACGGCGACAAGATCATGTACATCCTGGCCAAATGGATGAAACGGATGGGCATGCTTCCGGAGAACCGGATCGTGACGACGGTCATGTCGAATTTCGGCCTGTACAAGGCCCTCGACGAGATCGGCATCGGCTATGAAAAGACGAAGGTCGGCGACCGTTACGTCTACGAAAACATGAAGGAAAACGATTACTACCTCGGCGGCGAACAGTCGGGGCACGTGATCTTCAGAAAATATGCGCATACGGGCGACGGACTCGTGACGGCCATCATGGTGATGCGCGTCATGATCGATACGAACCTGCCTCTGTCCGCGCTGGCGCAGGGTTGCGAAATGTATCCGCAGGTCTTGAAGAACGTGGAAGTGGACGACAAGGAAGCAACGCTTGCAGATCCGGCGGTCCTCACGGCGGTTTCGGAAGCGGAGGCCCGCCTCGGAAACGACGGACGCGTGCTGCTTCGCGCCTCCGGAACGGAACCCGTGCTCCGCGTCATGGCGGAAGCAGGAACGCAGGATGCCTGTGAAATGAACGTGAACGAGATCATCCGCGCCATGAAGGAGAGCGGACATCTCCTGAAAGTGCGTTGACCGGAGGAGAGTATGTACGAGATTTCCGATCTGTTCGATCTGAACGAGACCTACCCGGAAGCGAAGGAGTTCCTTTCTTCTTTCCGTTATCCGTGGGAAGCGCTTTCCGGCATCCGGGAGCTGATCCTTTCGATCGGTCCTTCATTGCCCGAAGAGGAGTTCGACCACCCGGCCGAAGACGTCTGGATCGCGAAGAACGCAAAGGTATATCCTTCCGCGTACGTCGGCGGTCCGGTGATCATCGGGCGGAACGCGGAGGTGCGTCATTCAGCCTTCATCCGCGGCTCGGCCCTGATCGGCGAAAACGTCGTCGTCGGGAATTCCACGGAACTCAAAAACGTGATCCTGTTTAACCGGGTGCAGGTGCCGCATTACAATTACGTCGGCGACTCGATCCTCGGATTCCGCGCGCATATGGGCGCCGGATCCATCACGTCGAACGTGAAGAGCGACAAATCGCTCGTCGTTGTGAAGGACGGCACGGCCGAAGTGGAGACGAAAATCAAGAAGGTCGGTGCGTTCCTCGGCGATTTTGCGGAAGTCGGATGCGGCTCGGTGCTGAATCCGGGCACGGTCATCGGCCGGAATTCCATCGTTTATCCCCTTTCATCGGTCCGCGGAACGGTCCCGGAGAACTCAATCTACAAGGATCGCGGCGAAATCGTGGAGAAAAAGTGAGAAAAAGCGGGAAAAAAGCGAAAAAACGCTTGATTTTTCGCTTTTTCCGTGGTAATATCCCTGTGTACGGTTTGGGTGGGCTTTTCGGAGCCCACCTAAGTTTTTGTAAGGAACCGTAAAAAAAGGAGTGACATGTCGAGAAAGGAAACTTATGAAGAACGGGCCGAAGCGCTCATTCTGCCGGTCCTTGGTGAAAACGCATTGGAACTCGTGGACACGGAGTACGTCAAAGAAGCGGGAACGTGGTATCTCCGCTATTACATTGACAAACCGGGCGGCGTGACGATCGGAGACTGCGAAACGGTCTCCAGGGCGGTCTCGGACCTTTTGGACCGGGAAGACTTCATTGAAGAAGCCTACGTTCTGGAAGTATCGAGTCCCGGACTCGGACGTCAGATCAAAAAGGAAAAGGATTATACGAGAAATCTCGGAAAAATCGTGGAGATCCGGCTCTTTAAGCCGGTCGGGTCAGAAAAGGAACTGACGGGGACGCTCACCGCGTTTGACCGGGACACCGTGAAGGTGACGGCCGGCGGAACGGAAACCGTCGTGGAACGGAAGAATATTGCACTGATCCGCGAATATGCGGATTTCAGCGGGATCGGAACGAAGGAGGACGAAGATCAAAATGAACAAGGAACTGTTTGAGGCGCTTGAACTCATGGAAAAAGAACGCGGCATCAGCCGCGAAGCGCTCATTGCCGGCATCGAGAACGGCCTGAAGAAATCGTTTGAGAAGACCTACGGCACGAGCGATAACATGGTCATCGATTTCGATCGGGAAAACTGCGAACTTCGCGTTTACAGACGGCTGGAAGTCGTGGAATCGATCGAACCGGGACGCGAGAGCCTGGAAATCACGCTGGAGAAGGCCATGCTGATCGATCCGAGCGCTGAGATCGGCGATCTCATTCTGGTGGAACTCGATCCGAAGAATTTCGGACGGATCGCCGCGCAGGACGGAAAGAGCGTCATCACGCAGAAGATCCGCGAGGAAGAGCGTCAGACCATGACGGACTACTTTAACGAGCATGCGCGAGACATCATGACCGGCGTCGTGCAGCGCATCATGCCGGGCGGACTCGTGACCGTGAACCTCGGAAAAGCGGACGCGATCCTGACGAAGGAAGACATCATTCCCGGCGAGACCTTTGAGCCCGGGCAGCACATCAAGGTGTACGTGGTCGGCATGAAGGACCAGGAGAAGAAAGGACCGCGCGTCAAGATCTCCAGAACGAACCCGATGATGGTCCGCCGGCTTTTCGAGAAGGAAGTGGCCGAGATCAAGGACGGCATCGTCGAGATCAAGTCCATCAGCCGTGAGGCGGGATCGAGAACGAAGATGGCCGTCTGGTCCAAGGACGAGAACATCGACCCGATCGGCGCCTGCATCGGCATGAATTCGAGCCGGATCACCCCCATCGTGAACGAACTTTCCGGCGAGAAGATCGACATCATCGCCTGGGACGAAAACCCGGCCGTGCTCGTCGAGCATTCTCTTTCGCCCGCGAAGGTCATTGCCGTGGCCGCCGATGAGGACGAAAAGAGCGCCCTCGTGGTCGTTCCCGACAATCAGCTGTCTCTCGCGATCGGCATGAAAGGACAGAACGCCAGACTTGCCGCGAAACTGACCGGTTACAAGATCGACATCAAGTCTGAGTCGCAGGCGAGAGAAGAAGGTCTGTTCGACGATTACGACGAGTCCGAGGAAGAGGAATACGAAGAGGAAGAAACTTCCGAACAGACGGAGGAGTAAGGCGTTTTGAGAGGACTTACGGGCTTCAGAATGTGCATTGCCTGCAGAGAATACGGCAGACAGGGGGAGATGCTCCGCATCATGAAAAGCGGGCACACCCTGATCCTTTCCCCCGGAAGGAAAGAGTTCGGGCGGAGCGCCTACCTCTGCAAATCGTCCGGATGCGTCGAAAACGCGTTGAAGCGGAATCTTCTGAAAAAGCATTTGAAGTGCGAACTGCCGGAAGGATTCGAAGACGCGCTTCGGGAGGCGGTCCGTGAATCGTGAAGCATTGATGGTCATCGCGCTCGCGAACAAGGCCGGCAAGCTGATCTCCGGGGAGGATGCGGTATTGGAAAGCATCCGGAACCGCACGTCCTGCCTGACGGTCATTTCCGAAGACGCCTCCCCGAACACAAAGAAGCGCTTTCAGGACAAATGCCGCTTTTACGGCGTGGACTGCATGGAAGGCGCCTCGAAGCGTGAAACGGCGGCAATGCTCGGAAAAGAGGAACGGTCCGCGATCGCATTCTCGGACGAAGGATTGAAACAGTTGTTTCTGAAGAAACTCAAATAATGGTGAAAAGCATGACGAAAATCAGAGTACATGAACTGGCGAAACAGATGAACATGACCACGAAAGACATCCTCGGCTTCCTGGGAAGCGGGTTTTCCGTGCAGTCAGGTCTGACGGAAGATCAGGTGGCGCTCGTGAAGGAAAAGGCCGATGCGCTTGCGAAGAGCAAGTCTTTGGAGAAAAAGGCGGTTCTTCTGAAGGCCAACCGGCCGAAGGATCCGGAGAAACCTGCTGCGGAACCCGAGAAGAAGGAAGAGGAGAAGCCGTCGGAAAAGGCAGCTCCTGCTTCCGAGGAATCGAAGGATGCCCAGAAGAAGAAAAAGCCGGTATTCCTGTTCAGGCCGGAGAATTCGAAGACCTCGTTCGGCGACAAGTTTGCGAAGAGCAAGAACGCGGAAAAACCGAAGGCCGACGAGAAGACGGCGCATCCTACGACCGGCAGGATCAAGGCCAACGTTCCGACGACGGCAGAGCAGTATCAGACGATCGCGAAGGAGCAGGAAGCGGAGAAAGAAGGGAAGAAGGACGAGAAGAAGAAGGAACAGACCGTTCCGTCGACCGAGACCGTCGAAACGAAGCCGGAGACCGTTGAAACGAAACCGGTGACTCCTGAAACTCCTGAAACGCCGGAAAAGGCGAAGAAGACGCCGAAGACTCCGAAGAAGGAAACGTCCGAAAAAGCGGAAACCGTGAAACTGGAAGACGCCGGAACCGAAGAAAAGTCCGGAACGAAGGAAGCGGAGAAGCCTGAGAAGAAGGCGGAACCGGAGCCGGAAAAAGAGGAGAAGAGCGCGGAGACTCCGGCGGTAAAACCGGAAGAGAAGAAAGAGGAAGAATCGAAAAAGAAACCCGCGATCAACATCCTCGGCAAGGTCGACTTAAGTCAGGTCAAGGCCGCCGAAGAGAAGCATGCGGACGGGAAGAAAGGCATGTTCGGAAAGAACGGAGCGAAGGTCCATTTCGTGGACAACCGCGGCCGTGACGACAAGAAGCCATACGACAAGACGCGTCCGGCCACCGGCGAGAGAAAGCCTTATTCCGGCAAGGAAGGCGAAAAATCGTCCTTCTCGAAGGGCGGTAAGGACAACCGCGGCATCTTCTCCGGAACCGGACAGAGGGCCGGCGGACCGAAGGTACACGTCAATACGGCGAACGTCGGCGACAAGCCGGCCGGCAAGGGGGACAACCGGAACCAGAAGGGCACCGGAAAGCCCGGAAAGAAAAACGAATACGACCGCAAGGACAAGAAGGCCGAAAACTTCAAGAATCTGACCAAGGATCAGAACAAGAAGCAGAAGGCCGCCGTTGAGGAAGAAGTGATCAAGATGATCACGATCCCCGAGGTCATCACGATCAAGGATCTGTCCGACCGGATGAAGATGAAGCCTGCGGAACTCATCAAGAAACTGTTCCTGCAGGGAAAGATGATGACGCTGAACTCGGAACTGACGTACGAGGAAGCGGAAGCGCTGGCATTGGAATACGACATCCTTTCCGAGAAGGAAGTGGAAGTCAACGTTATTGAGGAACTGCTCAAGGAAGAGGACGAGGACGAAAAACTCATGGTCAAGCGGCCTCCGGTCGTCTGCGTCATGGGTCACGTCGATCACGGTAAAACTTCGCTCCTTGATGCGATCCGCCGGACGAACGTCACGAGCCGGGAAGCAGGCGGCATCACGCAGCACATCGGCGCGTACATGGTCGAATGCAAGGGCGAGAAGATCACCTTCCTCGATACGCCCGGTCATGAAGCGTTCACGGCCATGCGTATGAGAGGCGCCCAGGCGACGGACATCGCGATCCTCGTGGTGGCGGCCGATGACGGCGTCATGCCGCAGACCATTGAAGCGATCAACCATGCGAAGTCCGCGAACGTCGACGTCATCGTCGCGGTGAACAAGATCGACAAGCCGGCTGCGAACGTCGACCGCGTCAAGCAGGAACTCATGGAATACGGCCTCGTTTCCGAAGAATGGGGCGGCTCCACGATCTTCGTTCCGGTTTCTGCGAAGACGGGCGAAAACATCGATCAGCTGCTGGAAATGATCCTTCTTGTCACGGAAGTGAAGGAACTGAAGGCGAATCCGAACCGCGAAGTCCGGGGCATCGTGATCGAAGCGAAGCTCGACAAGGGCCGCGGCCCGGTCGCGACCGTGCTCGTGCAGAAGGGTACGTTGAAGCAGGGCGATTTCGTTTCCGCCGGTTCCACCTACGGCCGTGTCCGGGCAATGCTCGACGCGGACGGCAATCCGATGAAGACGGCGACGCCTTCGACCCCGGTCGAGATCCTCGGTTTGAACGGCGTTCCGAATGCAGGCGAGGTCTGCTTGGGACACAAGAACGAGAAGGACGCCCGGTCGTATGCGGATACCTTCATCGCGGAAGAAAAGAAGAAGAAACTTGCCGAATCGAAGCACAAGCTGACGCGCGACAGCCTCTTCGACCAGATCAAGGCCGGCGAACTCAAGGAACTGCCGCTCGTCGTGAAGGCAGACGTGCAGGGCTCCGTGGAAGCGATCAAGTCCTCGCTCGAGAAACTCTCGAACGACGAAGTGACGGTCCGCGTGATCCACGGCGGCGTCGGCGCGATCAGCGAATCCGACATCACGCTGGCATCCGCATCGAACGCGATCGTGATCGGCTTCAACGTGAAACCGGACGCGCAGGCGAAGGCCTTGGCGGATTCGGAAGAAGTCGACATGAGACTCTATACGGTCATTTATCAGGCGATCGACGACATCGACGCGGCCATGAAGGGCATGAAGGCGCCGGTGTACGAGGAAAAGGTGCTGGCGCATGCGGAAGTCCGGATGACGTTCAAGGCGTCCGGCGTCGGCATCATTGCCGGTTCCTACGTGCTGGACGGCACGGTGGAGCGCGGCGCGAAGGCCCGCATCGTCAGGGACAAGGAAACGGTCTACGACGGCAGCATTGCATCGCTGAAGCGGTTCAAGGACGACGCGAAGGAAGTCCGGGAAGGATTCGAATGCGGCATCGTGCTTGAAAAGTTCAATGACGTCATGGAAGGCGACGTCATCGAAGTCTATAAGATGGTGCAGGTAACTGAGGATTGACATGAGAAAAGGCAGCATCAAAAGTGACAGGATCAACCGGGAGGTCGAACGGACGCTCTCGGAAGTGATCCGGAGCGAATTAAAGGACCCGAGGATCCATCCCCTGACGTCGGTCACGGGAGCGGAGGTGACGACGGACTTAAAGTACTGCAAAGTGTTCGTTTCGGTCCTTTCCAACGACGAGGACAAGGCGTCCACGATGGAAGGACTGAAGCAGGCGCGCGCGTTTTTGAGAAAGCGTCTGGCGGAAACCGTCAATCTCCGGAACACGCCGGAACTGCGCTTTGTCCTGGACGAAGGCATCGAGTACGGCATGCATCTTTCGAAACTGATCGAGGACGTCAGCGCCGCGGACCGGAAAACGATCTCCGAGCGGGAAAAGAATGAAGAACCGTCGGAGAGTCCGGCGGAAAACGGCGGGGATAAATGATTCCGATGAAACGCCTGGATGATTATCTTGAAAACGCGAAGACCGTGGCGATCGTCGGTCACGTGAATCCGGACGGCGACTGCCTCGGTTCCGTGTTCGGCACGTACCGGTATCTCGTCGAGAATCATCCGGATCTTTGCGTCACGCCTTATGCGTCTTTCGTTCCGGAATATCTGAAATTCCTGGCAAAAGACGTGCCGTTCGACGATACGGACGGCGAGGACAGAACATACGATCTTGCGATCTCGGTCGACGCTTCGGCGAAGGAGAGGATCGGGGCCGGGAAGGCTGCGTTCGAGAACGCGAGGCGGACCCTCGTCATCGATCATCACGAGACGAATCCGTTGTTCGGAGACGAGAATTACGTCGTTCCGAAGGCGGCCTCCGCATCGGAAGTGCTCGCTTCCCTGATGGATCCGGATAAGATCTCGCTTTCCGCGGCGGAAAAACTCTATACAGGGATCATGCAGGATTCCGGCGTGTTCCGTTACAGCAGCACGTCGAAGGAAACGCTTCTTGCCGCGGCAATGCTCATCGACAAGGGCGTGAATTTCTCGAAGATCATTGAGGAGTCGGTCATCAATCAGCCGTACCGCGAGATGAAACTCATGGGCGAGGTGCTGATGAACAGCGTACTCTGTCCCGAGACGAAGTTCGTTTACGGAACGGCTCCGATTTCCCTGCAAAAAAAGTACGGGCTCTCGAGTTCGGAACTTGCCAACGTCGTCGTGGAACTGAACGCGGTCAAGGAAGCCGACGTGGCCCTTTTCATGTATCAGTACGAAGATGGCACATGGAAGGCGTCGCTCAGGGCGAAATGCGACGTGAACGTCGCGCTAATCGCGAAGGAATTCGGCGGCGGCGGACACTTACGGGCCTCCGGGTTCTCCTTTGAAAGGGATCCGGAAGCGGTCGCCGGAAAGGTCCGGGACCTCATAAGGACGCTGAAGAATAAGTGAACGGATACATTGTCGTGGACAAACCGGAAGGAATGACGAGTTTCGACGTCATCCGGACCTTGCGGAAGTGTCTTCAAACGAAGAAAATCGGACATGGCGGGACTCTGGATCCGATGGTGACCGGCGTCCTGCCGGTTTTTGTCGGAAACGCAACGCGCGCAGCCGGCGTATTGCCGGAAGCGGACAAGGAATACGTCTGCACAATGAAACTCGGCGTGAAGACCGATACCGAAGACCTGACAGGAACCGTGACAGGGACTGCGGAAGTTTCTGTCACGGAGGAAGAGATCAGGGAAGCCATCCTTTCGTTTCAGGGAGAGTACTTCCAGATCCCTCCGATGTATTCCGCGAAAAAGGTGGACGGAAAGAAACTATACGAGCTCGCGAGAAAGGGGACGGTCATTCCGAGAACGGCGGAACGCAGGTTCATTAAGGAGATCCGGATCGACGAGATCGAACTTCCTTACGTCTCTTTTTCGGTGACCTGTTCTTCGGGAACGTACGTCAGGACGCTTGTGAGTGACATCGGAGAGAAACTCGGAACGTTTGCTGCCATGGCTTCGCTTCGGAGAGTGCGGCACGGTTCGTTTCGAATCGGAGACGCAGTAACGCTTTCCAAAATCGAAGAAGCCGTTTCCTGCGGAACGCTTTCCGCAGTGCTTCATCCGACCGAGGAGCTTTTTTCGGCGTATCCGAGACTTTCGGTGAGACAGGAGTGCGACCGTTTTCTTTCGAACGGGAACGCGCTTTTGCCTTCCGATTTTCCGGAGGAAGAGAGGGAAAACGTTCTTGCGGCGTCTTCGGAAGGAAACCGGGTCCGCATTGCCTTCTCAGACGGCGGATTCGGCGGCATTTACCGGTTTTCCGGAGAGTCCGGGGAATTTGTCCCGGTCAGGATGTTTTTCTCATAAAAGGCCGTTTTCGGCGATTACGGAATGATCATTGCAGAAGATTCATTACAACTGAATCCAGACGTGAGAACGGCGGTGACGGTCGGCAAGTTCGACGGGCTCCACCGGGGGCACCGTCTCCTCATCGACCGGATCGTATCGGAACAGGCGAACGGCCTGCTTCCGGTCGTTGTGAGCGTCGAAGACCGGAGGGAAAAGGCGAGGCTCCTTTCTCCGGAGGAAACCGCAGAAATGCTCTCGTCGTTCGGCGTCGGAGCGTACCTGCGCATGTATCTGGATCCCGAGATCCGTGATCTTTCTCCTTCGGCGTTCATCCGGCGGTCTCTTGTCCGAATGCTTCATACGTCCGTCATTGCGCTCGGCAATGATTTCACGTTCGGCAAAGGGCGTGCGGGGAATTACCGGGATCTTAAAAAGGCCGGCGATTCCTTCGGCTTTACTGCCGTGGTGTTCGACAGGATCACGGAGGAGGGAGAGGTCATCTCCAGCGCTTCGATTCGGGAAGCGATCCGGGAAGGCAGCGTTTTGAAAGCGTCGAAAATGCTCGGCTATCCTTACGGATTCAGCGTCGGTCTGTCCGAAGAGCTGCTCCGGAAAGAAGAACAGGTCTTTCTGCCGTTCCCCGCGGGACGGGTCGTTCCGGGGCCGGGAAGATACCGGATCCTTTTGAAAGATCAGGAGCGGTGCACGGAAACGGAGGCGGTTGTCACGGAAGCCGGGAGCGACGCTTCATCGGCCGTATCCGGCGCGTGGGTGAGAGCAGGAGACATCGAAGGCGAAGAGCGCAGCAGCGCACTCGAATTGCGGTTTCTTGATTTTCTCGGAACCTGAAAAAAATAGTCATTGACAATTCGAAGTGCATTGCATAGAATGATATATCATAATTCTTTATTATGGAGTGTGTCATGTTAGATAAAATCAGGTCCATTCTTGCGGAACAGTTGAGTCTGAATCCGGACGAAGTCACGGAGGAATCGAATTTCAAGGAAGATCTCGGCGTTGATTCGCTCGATCTTTTCGAATTGCTGATGAGTCTGGAAGAAGAGTACGGTTTCGAGATCCCCGCGGAGGATCTGGAAGGACTTCAGACCGTCGGCGATCTCATCGATTATCTTCAGAAAAACGAGATCGGATGAGGATTTCCTCCCTTCCGGAAAATCTGCTTGACAAACAGGCCCTTCTTTGATATTATAATCCCCGTGCAAATTCCGAAAACGGGGTGTGGCTCAGTTTGGTAGAGCACCTGGTTTGGGACCAGGGGGTCGCAGGTTCGAATCCTGTCACCCCGAGTGCATACATAATCTGCGGGTGTAGTTCAATCGTAGAATGACAGCCTTCCAAGCTGTACACGTGGGTTCGATTCCCATCACCCGCTTTTATGGTGGGTATAGCGTAGTTGGCTAACGCGCCAGATTGTGGCTCTGGAGACCGTGGGTTCGAGTCCCACTACCCACCCGGCAGGGATCTTCCTCATTGGGCTATAGCCAAGCGGTAAGGCACAGGACTTTGACTCCTGCATTCGTTGGTTCGAATCCAACTGGCCCAGCTCGGGCCGTTTTTTTCGGCAAATAAGGGACATTAGCTCAGTCGGTAGAGCACTTGACTTTTAATCAAGGTGTCGGGGGTTCAAATCCCCCATGTCTCACGAAAGCACGTTCGCGTGCTTTTTTTTTGCTGTTATTCAGAAAAAAGCCTGAAACTCCGGGTGGCAGTTTGAACAAAAATGTGTTATACTTTATCTGTGGAAGTAAGTGCTTTCGAAGAAAGGACGTCAGGGGAAGGCAATGTTTGCCGAAGTGATCATCGACATCGTGAATCAGGACGTGGACCGGCCGTTTTCGTACCGGATTCCTGATGCGCTCACCGGGGCGGTTTCGATCGGCTCTCCGGTGCTCGTGCCGTTCGGAAAGGGCAATGCCCTCCGGAAGGGCTACGTCGTTTCATTGAAAGAGGAGAGCGATCTTGCTCCGGAAAAAGTGAAGGAGATCGATTCCGTCGTGGAAAAGGGGCTGTCCGTCGAGGAGCAGCTTTTGTCGCTCGCGTCCTACATGCGTCACCGGTACGGCGGAACGCTGTATCAGTGTCTTTCTGTCGTGATGCCTTCGAAAAGCGAAATGCGGTCGAAAAAGCCGAGATTTCTCGTTTTTCTTCCGGAAAAAGCCACGCTTCCGGACGAGATCGCCCTGGCGCTCAAGAAAAAGCATTACGCAAAGGCTCGGCTTCTCGAAGCGTTTACCGATCACGAACGGATCCCGACTTCGATCGCATCTGACCGGCTGTCCGTTTCCTCGGCCACGATCCGGTCCATGGAAAAGGCGGGACTCATCGGGATCGTCGAAGAGAAGGGCTCCGGGATCAGGGGCGAAGTGCCGGAAGCCTTTTCGGGCGGAAGCGGGATCACGCTGAACGGCGAGCAGGAAGAGGCCGTGAAAACGGTGCTGTCGGGAGAAAAAACGACGTCCCTCATTTTTGGCGTGACCGGTTCCGGAAAGACGGAGATCTACATCCGGCTCATAGAAGAAGTGCTGAAGGAAGGCCGCGAGGCGATCGTGCTCATTCCCGAGATCGCATTGACCTACCAGACCGTCATGCGGTTTTACGACCGCTTCGGCGAGCTCGTGTCCGTCGTACATTCCCGCCTGTCCCAGGGGGAAAAGGCGGAACGGTTCATGAAGGCGAAGGCCGGAGAGATCCGCGTCATGATCGGACCGAGAAGCGCATTGTTCACGCCTTTTAGGAACCTCGGCCTCATCGTCGTCGACGAATTCCACGAATCTTCCTACCGTTCTGATCAGGTGCCGAAGTACGACGCGGTCGACCTGGCGGTAAAACGGGGCGAGATCGCGGGCGCGAAGGTCGTTCTCGGATCGGCTTCGCCGCTCGTGGAACAGTATAAAAAGGCGCTTTCAGGCGAGATCGAACTGATCCGACTCACGAAACGGGCGGTGTCGGGAAGTTCCCTCCCTTTAGTCACTCTGGTGGACATGAGGGAGGAACTGAAAAACCGGAACCGTTCCGTGTTCTCCCGGGCGCTCAGGGAAAAGATCCTGGACCGGCAGCAAAAGGGCGAGCAGATCATGCTTTTCTTAAACCGGAGAGGCTATTCCGGCGCGGTTTCCTGCAGGTCCTGCGGGGAAGCGGTCGGTTGCCCTCACTGCTCGGTTTCCCTGAATTATCACAGGAACGGCATTCTGAAATGCCACATCTGCGGATACGAGCGTCCGATGGTCACCGAATGCCCGAAATGCGGCTCGAAACTCGTGGGCACGTTCGGACTCGGGACGGAAAAAGTCGAGGAACTGATCCTCAGAGAATTCCCGGGCCTCCGCGTGCTTAGGATGGACGCCGACACCACTTCGGGGAAGAACGGCCATCAGGAGATCCTGGAGAAATTCCTCCGCGAGGAGGCGGACGTCCTCGTCGGCACCCAGATGATCGTCAAGGGGCACGATTTCCCGAAAGTGACGCTCGTCGGCATTCTCGCGGCGGACCTGTCCCTGTTCATTCCGGATTTCCGGAGTGCGGAGCGGACGTTTGAACTCCTTTTGCAGGCGGAGGGCCGCGCCGGAAGACGGGACACCCCGGGAGAGTGCGTCGTGCAGACCTACAATCCGGAACACTATGCCGTCATTGCCGCGAAAAACCAGGATTACGAGGCGTTTTACCGGGAGGAGATCAAATACCGGAAGATGCTTCTGTATCCGCCGGAAGGGGCCTTTTTGTGCGCGAGAGTGAGCGGCAAATACGACGACAGCACGGCACTTGCCGCGGAACGCCTGAAGAAGGCGGTCGAGAGCCGCTTATCCCCCGGCCTGGTACGCTTCCTCGGTCCGGCGGAGGATACGCTGAAAAAGGTCAAGGACAGTTACCGGTACTGCTTTTACGTGAAGGGAAAGGAACTCTCCGACATACTTCGCGCGAAGCAGATCGCGGAGGAAGAATTTGAGCGGATCAGAGGATCCGAAAAAGTATATCTCACGTTTGAATCGTGAGGCAATGATCACAACGGAGGAAAACAAATGGCGATATTGAACGTTCGGCAGCTCGGGGATCCCTGTCTTCAGAAGGTGTGCAAACCCGTCCGGGTCATCACGCCGAGGATCGAGGAACTCGTGGGCGACATGTTTGATACGATGTACGATGCAGGCGGCGTCGGCCTGGCCGCGCCTCAGGTGGGGGTCCTGAAACGGATCGTCGTCATTGACGTGACGCCGGACCCGGAGGAAGGACAGGATCCTGAGACGATCGAACCGATGAAATACGTCATGATCAACCCGGTCATTCTCGAAACGAGCGGAGAACAGACCGGCTGGGAAGGCTGCTTAAGCCTCGTCGGCAAAAGCGGCATCGTCACGCGCCCGGATCACGTGAAAGTCCGATTCACGGCGCTCGACGGCGACGAATACGAACTGGAAGGGGAAGGGCTCCTCGCACGGGCGGTCTGCCACGAACTCGACCATCTCGAAGGACTGATGTATACCTCCAAGGTCGAGGGAAAGATCATTTCCAATGAGGAACTTGCGAAAATGCAGTCGGAGGGGACAAATTGAGGATCGTTTTCATGGGAACGCCCGACTTCGCCGTACCGGTGCTCAGGGCATTGAACGAAAGCCGGCATGAAGTCGTCGCGGTCTACACAAAGAGAGACGAGCCGAAGGGAAGGAGCGGAAAGCCGGCACCTTCTCCGGTCAAGGAATACGCGCTTTCGGCGGGACTCACCGTCGTGACGCCGCCGTCGTTCCGTAAGCCGGAACGGGTGGAAAAACTGGCGTCCTTTCATCCGGACGTCATCGTCGTCGCGGCCTACGGTCTGATCCTCCGGAAAGACGTTCTGGAGATCCCGAAATACGGCTGCATCAACGTTCACGCGTCGCTGCTTCCGAAATACCGCGGCGCCGCGCCGATCCAGTGGGCGATCCTGAACGGAGAGACCGAGACCGGCATCACGATCATGCAGATGAACGAGGGGCTGGATACCGGCGACATCCTGAAACAGAAGGTGATCCCGATCGATCCGGAGGAAACCGCCGGCTCGTTGTTTGACAAGCTCTCGAATCTCGGCGCGGGGCCGCTCCTTGAAGTGCTCGACGAAGCGGAGGCGGGAACGCTGACGCCTGAGCCGCAGGGGGAAAGCCCGACGGAGTATGCGAAGATGCTGACGAAGGAAATGGGCGATCTTGATTTCACGGAAAGCGCGGAAGCGCTGGAAAGAAAGGTGCGCGCCTTTTCTCCGTGGCCGTCCGCTTATTCGCTCCTTTTCGGAAAGAGGATAAAGATCCTCGAAGCCGAAGTCTCGGAAGAATGCGTCGAGGCGCTTCCCGGCACGGTGACCGGCGTTACGAAGGACGCGTTTACGGTCGCGACCGGAAAAGGCGGTCTGAAAGTGACCCGTCTACAGCCGGAGGGAAAGAAGGCAATGACCGCTGCGGAATACCTCCGCGGCAATGCCCTTTCAGCCGGGGTCCGTTTCGGAGCGTAAGTCATGGAGCGCAGGGAAGCTTCCGTCCGGATCATTGAAAAAGTGTTTTACGAAGGCGCGTTCCTTCAGGACGCGCTGGCGTTTTTTGTATACGATCCCGGTGCGTCCGTTCTGCAGGAGACGGAAAAGAAGGGGACCGTGTTTTTGTCAAGAGGCACGGCTGCGCGGAAGGTCATGCTTTCCGCCCTGCTTTCCCGTCTGACGACGGGAGGTCTCTCCCGGATAAAAAAGACCGTCAGGGCTTTGCTTCATACGGCACTGTTTGAATTGATCCACGGGGATACGGCGGGATATGCCGCGGTGAATGCCTGGGTCGAACTGACCGGAAAGCTCGGATTTCCTCGGCTGAAAGGCTTCGTGAACGCCGTGCTCCGGCGGTTTTGCAGGGAAAGAGAAGACTTGCTTTCCGGTCTCTCGGTACGCGAGAAACTCTCGTTTTCTCCGTATTTATACGACCTTACGGTGTCTTCTTTCGGAGAAGCCCGTACGAAGGCGATCGGAGAGTGGTTCCTTTCCGGCGAGTCCGAACGTTTTTCCGTCCGCGTCAATGAATCCCGGATCGATCCTGAACGGTTTGTCTCGTC
>JAEEGL016588786.1_pt1 | contig 42219 bp, 27 predicted proteins | sample 9134231 | NCBI WGS metagenome assembly JAEEGL01 (sample SAMN16246548, study PRJNA631951) | gut metagenome | biome: gut microbiome; feature: rumen; material: fiber-attached | host: Bos | place: Iran: Karaj | collected 2018-10 | reverse complement strand
ATTAATAAATTTTTTATAATAATTAATCATTTCATTACTAACATGTTCTTTTTCCATAGTAAGACAAAGAGGACCAAATTCTTTAGCAGCAGTTCTTTTAATAATAGGAGTTTCATCATCACATAATTTAAAATAGAGTGACCTTAATTTTTCTTTTTCTTTTCCAGCTTTAGGATAACAAATTCTAACTAAATAACAAGCAGAAACTTTCCATTGAAAAGCATCTTTATTAGAAATATTAAGTATCATAGGAATGACTTCACTTTGAACTTGATCATCAGTTAATGAAGGAATTAATTTTCTTAATCCTTCAACTGTACTTTCTCTAACTACAGTTTCTTCACATCCTAAAAGTGATTCGAATAAAGGGAGAATATTCATTATTTTTTTGGAGTCTAAATATGATTTAAAATGAGGAAGTTCTTCTGATATTGCTAAGAGAACCTCGTCTGCTTCATTTGGAATTATTTTTGAAATAAATGGAATGAAATCTGATATTATTTTATCTGGTGTAAATACTGCCATTATTATTGGGAAACGGTGAATTGCATTCACTTTTATCTGGATGTCATCATTGTCTAATTCCTCCTTTAGTAAATCTAAGGCACTTGTATCTGACATTTTATTAATTTTATATGATTTTTTTTTTATTAATTTTTTTATTTTCTAAGAAATATTTTATTTATTTATTGAGAATAATTTGGTTGTTTTAATCAAAATAATAAAATTGATTGTAATTCTCATATTTATTTAGAAATAAAGATTAATTTCCCCAGAGAATAGATACAATATAATTATTTTTTATGAATATTTGAAAAAACAGTTTCAAATAAAAAAAATTAAATAATATTCAAAAAAAAAAAAAATAAAAAATTAAAAAACACCAAAATTACATAATTGTTTTAAAAATAATAAAAATATTTTATTTTTCATTTGCATGTTTCATAAGAAAATCAGCTAAATACTTAATAGGATTTTCAGGTCTTTCTTTAGCAACTTCGGCCATTCCTTGAAGAACTAAAGGAACAACAGTTTTATCTAAATAAGCTCTTATTGAAATATTATTTAAATTATCTTGTTTTCCTCCTTCTTTATTATTTTCTTCTATTTTTTTTTCACTAATATTTTCTGAATTAACATTTGGATCTAATTCATCTTTTCCACTCATTTTATTTTCTTATATTCAATTTATTTTTTAAGTTTTTTTTTTAAATTTTTTTTATTTATTGTTTAAAAAAAATTAAATTATTTAAATGATTTATTTTTTTAATTTGAATCTAATTGATTCATTTTTTCATCAATAACAGAAGAAATGTATTTTTTACAATTATTTCTAAAATCACTTTTTTCTTTTTCTAATTTTTCATTTTGATTTTTTAAATCGTTTAACAATAAATTTAAAGAATCAATTTGATTTAACAAATCTTGTCTTTCTTTTTGCCATTCAATTTTATCTTTATTAAAGAGAATACTTAATTGATTAATAGAATTATTAGAATTATCAAAATGACTTTTCATTTTTAAATTAACATCATCTAAATTACTTTTTAAAATATTAATAATTTCATTTTTTTTATTTAATTCAACATTATGTTTACTAATTAATTTTTGCATATTTTCATTATCTTTTTGTAATTGAATATTTTCTCTTCTTAATTTATCATCTTCTTCTTCTAATTTTAATCTTTCATCAGAAATTTCTTTTGTTAATTTTTGAAATTCTTCACTCATTTTACTATATTTTTCATAATATTTTTTTTTTTCATTATCAAAATCAGAAAATTTTTTTGTATATTCTTCTATTATATTATCTTTTTCTTTTATTGATTTTTCTTTCATTTTATTTTCTCTTTCTATTAATTCATTCATTTTTGATTTCTTTAATTCATTAAATTGTCTTTGTAATAATAGATTGTTTAATTCATAATCTTCTTTTTTATTTTTCATTTCTTCAAAACTTTTTTCATATGTTCTTATTTGTTTATCTTTTTCTTCTAATATTTTTTTTAAATCTTCGTTGTTTCTTTTTATTATTAAATCATTTTCTTTTTTTAATTCTTCTAATTGAGAATATAAAATATTTTCATTTTGATTTTTTGTATTGTTTAATGCAATTTTTAAATTATCATAATTATTTTTTAATCTTAGATTTTCTTCTTTTAAATTTCTTATTTCTTTTTCTAAATTATTATTATTTACTTTTAATTGTTTATATTTATCATCTAAATTTTTAGCATTTAATTGATGTTCATATTCATTTTTAATAGAAATTTTTATTTTACTTTCTGATTCAGTTTCATTTGCTTTTTTTAATTCTTTTTCATTTTCAATTTCTTTTTCTAAATTATCTTTTATTTCTTCATATTTAGTATTTGCATTTTGTAACTCAACTTCTAATTCTTTTATTCTTTTTAATAAACTATTATTTTCATTTGATTTATTTTTATATCTATCTTCAAATTCATTTTCTGGTTTCAAATTTAATCCTATATTACGATAAAAATATAAATTTGAATTTTCAAAATCTACTTTTTTATCATAGTCTTTTCTATTCTCATTCATTCCTTTAATTTTAGAAGTTGAAATTTGAGCATTTGGAGTGTAATTAAAATTTGATGTTGTATTGAAAGTATAACTTGTTTTCATTTTTTTTATTTTAATTATTCTTTATATTTTATTAAATTTTAAATTTTTAATTTTGTTTTTTTATAATTAATCTAATATAACATTTTGCTTATTCATTGGTGATTATTACTTCCAAATAAGATATATCTTTTAATAAATTTCATGAATAATAATTATTTAAAAAAATAAGTATTCATAACTATATAAATAATAACAAAAATATTTTTTGAAAAATCAAAATTTATAAGGTTTAATTAGTTTATCACTTGCTTCCATTAAATCTCCTTTTTCAAAAATAAAATATTTTTTCCTTTGAACAACAAATTCATAAATATTATAAATAGGAATTCCAGAAAAAATATGTTGAATAGTTTGAGTAATATCATGAACATTAGTTTTTTTTTTTTCAATTTTAATTGAATCATCTTCTTCATTAAAAATTAAGCAAAACAATCCATGTTTATTTCCACTTAGATAATTCCCAATTAAAAGTTTAGTTAAATTATCATTATAAGAAACATATCTTCCAAAACCACTTTTTTTATCTTCTAAAAATCCACCAAAATAATTATCATTACCTAAATGATAATCATAAGTATCATTATGATTATTATGCCAATATAATCCACAAAAACTTTTTAAATTTTTTTCATCAAAAAATCCTTCATAAACATCTCCACTTTTAAAATATACTATTCCATATTTATAAAATGATTTTCCATTTAAAAAAAAACCCTCATATTTTTTTATAAAGAAATTATCTGAATATTCTATTATTCCATACCCATTTATTTCTCCATTACTGAAATTTCCTTTATATTCATATGAATAATTTTCTTTTTTAATTTTACATCTTAAAACTCCTTTTCCTTCTTCTTTTCCAGAATAAAAATGACCTGTGTAATCATATTCATTTTCTAATTCATATATTTTTTTATTTTTATTAAAGAAATATTCTAATTTAAGTAAATGACCAAAATTTTTATATATTATTATATTTGATAAACTAGGTTCTAAATCACCTTCATATTTTATTATTTCTAAATAACCATCAATACTATTTTCATTAAATATAAATAATAAACCAGAAATAAAATGTGAATTATGAAAAATTCCTTTTTCAATTTTTAAATATTTAGAATTAAACTCAATTAATAAACCAAAACCATCAAATTTATTTTTAGTAAATTCTCCCATAAAATATTTAAAATGATCTTCAGAAAATTGTCTATAATAAATTCCAATACCTTCTTTTTTTCCATAACGAAAAGTCCCATTATATAAAGATAAATGGTTTGGTTTAATTAATGTTCCATATCCAGCATATAACTTTAATGTTTTATCATATTCTCCATTATATAATTCTATGCTTCCTTCACTTACTAATTTTTTAAATAAATTTTTTTTATTATCTTCTAAATCTTTTTGTGTCTTTCCTCTTGAACTTCTTCTATTAAATTTTTTTTTAATGTCAAAATTACTATGTATTGAATTTGTTGAAGGAAAAAATTTGGTTTTTCCTCTTATAAGTTTATTATTTTTTTTCTCTTTATTTATTATTGAAGATCTTGATTTTTCATTTTCATTATTTTTTTTTATGTTATTTAAAGTATTTATATTATTATTTATTATTATTTTATTGTTATTTGTTTTATTTTGATTATTAAACAGTATATTTTCATCTTCTTCATGTAGTGAAATTGTTGGTAAAAGTTTTGATGAAACAATTGATTCTTCTTTATTTGTTTTATTAGAATTTGAATTGTTATTTTTTGTTGATTTATAAAATTTATATACATTTAAATTCAGTTTTTCATTTCTTTCAGAATTTAATTTTTTATTTGGTGAAAATGTAAGATTTGATTCTAATTGAGCATTTGAGTAATTTTTATTAAAATTTAATATTAAACTTTGATCTGATAATTTTGAAATTGAATTTTTTTTCATTGGATTAAATACTTCATATAAAACTTTTAATTTTTTTTTGTTAGGAAGATTTTTATAAAGAACTTTATTTGAAACATCAAAATGATATTTTTCATTATATAAAAAATCATGATATTCATCTTTAACAATTTTATAAAAATGATTATTTGTAGAAGCAATAAAATTATATTTTTTCATAATATAAATATAATAAAACAACTTAATAAAAATCCTTAATTTTCCAGAAATAAAAATTTTAGTATTTAATTTAAATTCATCAGAAAGTAATAATAATAAATAAGATTTTTTTGAAAGATTATTATCATCTAATTTTTTAGGTAAATCTTCATTAGAAGTTGATAAACAAATTTTAAAAAGATTTTCAATATCATTTTGAATAAAATAAATTTGTGTATCAGACAAAGTTCCTACTTTACCTTTTATACTTATTAATTTTTGAATTTTCATTAATTTTTTTACCGAAGTTTTAAATTTTACATTTATTTCATTTTCTTTATTCCTTTTTTCTTCTATAAAAATTTGTAAATTATTTTTGTCTTTTACATATTCATAAAATTCATTATAAAAATTTATTTTATTATTATATATATCATTTGCATAATATTGTTTAATCATATTTTTTAAATTATCAAACTCATTTATATCCATAAAAAATTCTGTTTTATCAAAAATATCCTTTAAAATATCGTTTTTATTTTCAAAAAAATTTTCAATTTTTTGATTTAATATTTGTTCATAGTCTTCTTTAATTCTTGGAATGTGATTATTTTCAGGAATAAATAAATTTTCTATATTAAACAGCATTTTATTATATTGCATTTTACAATAAATTCTTCGATATTGTAAATTTATAAAATCACATATTATTTTTCCTGATTTAAAATATTTTCCTTTTAAAATAGTATACATTGTATTTTTTTTATTTTCTTCTGTTTCAATTATTGTGTAATTCACTTCTTGTTTTATTGTTTCTGTTTTTTTACAATTAAGTTGACAATTATTATTTCCCATTATTTAAATTTTCTATTATTATTATGAATATTAATTAATTATTATTTAGAATCATCAAAAAAAAATTTCTTTTTATAAAAGAAATATATATGGAAATATATTTTAATAGGAAATAAAGAATACACTTTAAATAAAATTAATTTTATATTAAATCAATTTTATTTCATTTAAAGAATAATATAACATTAATTAAAAAAAATGTAAAATAAAAAATATAAAAAAATGTTAGCCTCGGACTATTTCATAAATTTAATGTCACAAATATCATCAATGGTATATTTTTCTACTCCATATATATTTACTCATGAAATGATAAATGGAAAAAAAGAAATTGGATTATTCCCTTTAAAACTTGTTTTAATAAAATTAATTGGTTCATCATTAGTTTTTTCTTATGCAAGTAGTATAGGAACGATTAGGCCTTTATTATTATTTTCTTTTTATGGAATAATAATCTCATTAATTTTTTTAATTATTTATGGATATTATTATCTAAAAATAGAAACTAAAATGAAAATAGTATATTTAATATCTGGAATTATTTGTTATGTTTTTATAATATTGTTTTTAATTTTAATAAATAAAATTCCATTTTTTAATGGAATTCTTTTTTTTTTTGGATATACTGGAATTATTTTAAGTCCTTTTAATGAAATAAATAATATTTATAGTAATAAAGATCCTTCTTTGATTCCTAAATATGAACTTCATATTGTTGTTTTAATGGCTTTTTTAATTGGTTATATTATGAGAAATAATAAATCTGGAACTTGGAATATTTTCACTGTTGAAATTAATCTTTTATTTGCTTTTTGTGAAATTGGAATTTATTATTATTTATTATATAATAATGAGCTAAAAAATAAAAGTCAAAATTCAGAAGAATCTAAAAATAAAATTGATGAGAATTTATTAAATAATCCAATCAATGATGTTAATAATAATAATAATCAAATTCCTATTTTAGATGATATATTAAAAAAAAATAACAATTAATTTAAATTATATTTTTAAAAATTATTTAAACATTTAAAATTTTTTATTTTTTTATTTTATTTATAATGACTCTTATTTAAATAATTTATAAAAAAATACTAAAGAACAAGGAAAAAAAAATATATTTTTTTTCTTTATTAAAATTTATAATTTCAATTATCATTATGAGAAATTTTCTTTTTTTTATCTATTACATTATTATGTTCAAGAATAAATTCATTTCTTAATTTTTCAAAATTATTTTTTAATTCAACTACTACAATATTATTATTATTTTCTCCAAAAATAATTTTTTCTTTTTGATTAATTACATTATTTTTATCATCCTCTTTTTCTTCATTATTATCATCAATATTTATAAATGTTGTTTTAGCTCTTTTAAGCTCTTCATTTTTTGAAATAGAGATAAAATTATCTGCTCCAAAAGAAATTTTTTTATTTTTACTTTTTTTAATTTTTTCAAACTCATCTTTTTTTTTGTCATTAATTAACTCAGAAGCATTTTCATAAGAATTTCTTTTAATTCTTTTATTTTTTGCTTTTTTCAATCCAACATTATTTTTATTTTCACTATTATCTTTTTCAATTTTTTTTTTAAAATAATAATCTAATTTCATATATTTTTTATTAACATCCATTAAATTATCACAATTAGCAATATTAACAAGATAAAAACCACAAAAGCTTAATTCAACATCTTTTTCACTATTATAATAAGGTAAAATAGGTATTCCATTATCTAAATTAAAAGCAAAGCTTAAAACAGAATTATCAATAATTAAAATATTTTTTAAATCAAATCCTTCAAAAATATATAAATCTTTAATATAAACATCTCTTCCATTTAATTTAACACAAATACAATTATTTCTATATAATCTATTATAAAAATATTTATTTTCAGGATCTAAAAAATCTAAAACTGCATTTGCATAAGAAGAATGTGAAGCAGTATAAATAACAATAGTATAATATTTAGAAACTTTTTTTATTACTTCTTCCCATTTTGGTCTTATATTTATTGCTATTTTTGCCATTTTTCCACTTGGTGTTTTTATTGTTATTATATTATTTTGATAATTTTTATTTTTTAAATCTGTCACTGCATGAATTAATGTTTCATCTAAATCAAATACTGCTAATTTAATATGATTTAATGGATTAATTATTTTCACTTTTTTTGGATGATTTATTTTATTTATATCATTCTCTTTTAATATTTTATGTATTTGTTCAAAACAATAATTCGTATAATCATAAAAATTTGATATTTCTATTGTATTTGTTAATGCTTTTGCTTCATCTTCTAATGCTTCTACTACTTTTGTTAATTGCTTTGATAATAATAATTCATTAGTTTTTATTTTTAATATTAATGAATGATGTTTTCTATTTTTTATTTTCTCTAATTTTTCTTCTTTTTTATTTGATGAATTTTGAATTCTTTCTACTAAAAAATCAAAATTTTCTTCAAATAATGCTAAAGTATTTTTATATTCTCTTTCTGGACTTCGAGATATTGAATCCATTCTTTTTATTGATAATCTATTGGTATTTGAATTAACATTTACAATTTCATATTGAGGTAATTTCCCAGATAAATTCATTTCTTTTTTCTTTTTGAAACGCTTTATTTTTTCTAGAGATTCATCTTCTATTTTTTCAGATTCTTTATTTTTTTCTTTTTTTATTTCTTCTTCTTCTTTTATTTCTGTTATATTTATACTTTGATGAGATAACATTGGTTTTGGATTTGTTTGTTGAGGTGTAAATAATAAATTCACTTTTGGAGGCTTCTTTGAGGATAATATTCCCATTGCTCTATTCTTATCATTATATATCATTTATCTTCTTATATTATTTATTTTAAAATATATCAAAAAATATATGTGTTTAATTTTATATTTTTTTATAATTTTTTTATAGTTATAATTTTTTGATTAAAAGAGAAATAATATAATATAAAAATTATATATATATTTAAAATTATTTATATATTTCAAATTATGGAAAATAAATATAATTTAAAATATTAGTGAAAATAATATAAATAAAAAAAATGATTAAAAACATCTACACTGGTTTTTCGGTAATTCAGGATATAAACTACAATCCCTTTTTTCCTCATTAATAAACTGAAACAAACTACTTCCTTTTTCATGATGAACATTAAATTTTTGAAAATCATTTCCAAAAATAACATGAATTAAAGTAGCATGAATATCATAAGCAGTGATGAATTTATTTTGATTACTGAAAATAAAATTATCATCTGGAATTTTTTTTCCTGAAATAATAAAAAGAGAAGGAAGAGTTTTTTCATAATTAAAATTATCAAAAGCTAAAAGTCCATAAATTCTTGGGAAATGTAATCCATGATCACTTACAAACATAATGAAAGTATCATTCAAATATCCTTTAATATAGAAATCATTTAGAAAATTCGTTAAAGGTTTATCTAAATATTTAATAACTTCACCAGTATCTTCATGAGCATCCATAAAAGACATTCTAAATAATTTTCTATTATCTAAATAATTTTCCCAGAATTGTTTTAAATATTCAAATTCATATTGGAAAGAATCTTTACCATATAAAATTCTTCTTGTAAAAGAAGAAGGACCACGATTATAGGAACTAGAAAATTTTTTATCATAATAATTAGGATCACAATATAAAGAAAAAAATTCATGGTCATAAAAAATAGTTTCTACATTTTTTGTTCCCATTTGTTGTTCATCATTAAATAATGTATGAGCACAATGGTTATTACTTTGTCCTAATATATATCCATTTTCTTTCCCATATTTTCCAAAATCAACTCCTTTACTTGATAATATCGAATTTCCATAAAACATTGGTTGAACATTCACATGAGTAAATGAACCTAATGAATGATATTTAAAAAATTGAAATGATGAAAAATTTTCCTTTTTTTTTTCATTTTTTAACATAAATTTTTCTATGAATTTTGATAAATTTTTTAATGATAATAAAAAATGACTTCTAGATATTGCATCTATATATATTAATAATATATTATTGTATAATGAATTCTTATTTTCTATCTTTTTTCTTTCTTTTGCTAATGTCTCATTTTTTTGTAAATTTATTTCCACTTTTCCTTCTCCCCAAAAATTGAATTTTACTGTCACTTCAGGTTTTTTATTTTCTTCTGTTTCTTTAAAATTTTCCATATCTATCATATTTTCAGGAACAAAATTATGAAAAAAAAAATTATCAAATACATTTTTTACAGGAATTTTATTTGTATATGGATATCCTAAATAATTTGATTTTTTTAATGTTTTGTTTAAATATTTTACTGCTTTTGATTTCTTATTATAATTTGAAACTCCAATAATTGATGATAAGTCTAATTTACCATAATAATATTTCATTTTGCAATTAGGAGGATTTTTAAATTTACATTTTGAATTAGGATAATTATAAATTTTTTCTGAATTTAATCCTTCGTCCCAATTATCACAAGTAGAAAATTTTGAAATATAAATATTATATTGAATTGGAAAAGAAAGAATAAAAAATAACATAAATAATATAAAAAACTTTTTCTTCTTTATTAATTTAACTAATAAAATAAAGAAATTGATTATTACAAAGAATAAAATTAAAAAGATTAAAAAAATTTGAAAAGTGAATTCACCATGTTTATTAAAGTCGTCTCCATGATCATAGATATAAACAATAAGATAAAAAGGGAAAAGATAAAATAAATGAAAAAAAGATATTTTTTTTCTTATTAATAAAACAAGATAAATAGAAACAATTAAAGAATTAATAACATCTAAAACAGCTAAAAAAATAAAAGTTTTAATAAATCTTGAAACACAATAATTTTCTTGTCCTCCTTTACATCTTTTTAATGATATTATATATATTATAAAACAAAATAAGTGCAATATAAGGAAAATTATATTAATTTTTTTATAAGATTTTTTAGTGTTAATTAAAATGTTTTTATCATCATTAACACTTAAATTATTAGCAGAGGTCAAATAATTTCCATTTAATGAATTTTTTTCTGTTTTTGAAGGACTGTCTTTTTTTTCTTCTACCAATTGTATTCTTTCAAATTTTTTTAAATTATTCTTTTTTGACGTCATATGATTATTATAATTAAACATTAATCCCTCTATAAATGTGTTATATTACATTAATTAATTTAATTATATATTATAATGATTTTTTTTTAGTAAAAAGAACATTCAAACAATAAACAAAATTATTCTTTTTGAATAATAAGATTTTTATAATTTATAATATTATTTGGATTTCAAAAATTATTTATTTTTAATTATTTATTAATTATTTATTTTATTATTTATTAAATTTGAATAATACTTTGAATTTGAAGAACTATTATTTTTTTTTTTATTTGGTTTTGGAATATTTAAAATTTTTGGAGTATTATATTTTCCAATTTCAGTAAAAGGATTATTTAAAATTCTTTTTCCTTCATTAATGTAATTAATTAATTCATAAATTTTTTTTTTATTCATATCATCTTTTTTCTTTATTTGTCTTATAATATCATCCAAATTATACTTTCGATAAATAAATCCTCTAAAAAAAGTTTGAATTAAAATTATACAACTTAAAGATCTCCACCATCTTTGAATAAAAATAATTTTTTTTAAATTTTTTTTTGTTAAAAAACTGTTGTTTGAAATTTCTTTTTTTATTTCTTTCCGAATTTTTTGAGAAAATTTTTCATTAGTCTTAATTCTTCTATTTTTATCCATTGAAAAATTTTTTTTTTTTAAAGAAATTCCTTTTTTATTATTTTCTTTATAATTATTAATATTTAATTTAGGAGAAGTATTATTATCATTATTTTGAGAAATATTAATATTACTATTTTCACAAGTATTAATTAACAATTTTGCAGAACTAGTTTTTAAAGAATTTATTCCATTATTTGGTGTATTATTTTTTTTTCTATGGTTATAAATTCCATTTTTTGGAGTTTGACTAAAAATTATTTGATTAAAATCATTATTTTTTTTCATATTTAATTTATTTGGTATTTTTTTAAAATTTTGAGATATTGGTTCAAATATTTTTTTATTTGATATTTGATTTGTTTTATTTTTACTTCTATTTGATACTGAAATTGGAGACTTTAAATTTTTTTGTGATTCTTTTCTTTGATTTGTCTTTGATGATAATGATAAACTTCTTAAATTTTGTTTCTAATTTTATTATTTTATTTAGGTTGTTTTAATTATATTTTATTTTACCCTTTGTAATATTGGAGTATCAAAATGAAGTTTTGATTTCTTTTTCCATGCTAAATACATTAAAAATTATTCTTATTTAATTATTTATTTAATTGAAAATTTATATTATTTTAAATTTAATAAAAATAAATAAATTTAAACATTAAAAAAATAATATATTTAAAAATCTAATGTCTGAAAAAGTAGATTTACAAAAAACATATACAGAATTAGATGAAACAATAAAAAAAGGTGATCATAGTCAATGTTTAAATTTATCAAATAAAATATTATCATCATATCCAGAAGAAAAAGAAGCATTAAAATCTAAATATATTTCATTAATTAATTTAGGTAAATCAGATGAGTTAATTTCCTTTATTGAAGAAAAGAAATTAGAAGATTTAAATATATTAGAATATGCTTATGCTTTATATGATACAAAACAATATCAAAAATCAATTGAAATTTTAAATAAAGATAAATCAAATTCTCAAATAATTAAAATATTATTTGCTCAAAATTATTATAAAATAGGAGAATATAAAAAATGTTATGATATATATAAAAGTTTAATTGAAGAAAAAATAAAAAAGGAAGAACTTGAAAATGAAAATGATTTATTTTCTAATTTTTTAGCTTCTTATTCTTTAAGTAAAAATAATGATGAAGTTTTTTTAAAATCTTTACAAAAATATATTTCTTCTTGGGAAAGTTATTATAATTTTGCAGTTATTTATTTAAAAAGTGGAAGTTATGAAAATTGTTTTGAAATATTAAAAAGAATTAAAAGTGAATATCCAAACTTAGATGATGAATTTAATCAATTAAAAAATATAATATTAAATTGTTATATTGTTCAAAATACTTTAGATGGTTTTGAAATAAATAAATATACAAATGTTAATAATGAATATGAAAATTTTTTTAAAAAAGCAAATAATAAAAATTCAGAATTACAACAAATGATTCCTATATTTTATAATAATTTATTAAATTTCAGAAAAGATAAAGATTCAAATACTGATACAATCAAAAAATTAGATTCTTTTTTAAAAAATGAGAATAATCTTCTTCTTTCAGAAAAGGAAATATTAAATAAGAATAAAATAAATTTTTTAATAAGAGGTAATAGACTCCAAGAAGCAGAAGAAATAATAAATTCAATATTAAAAAATGATGATCAATTAGATCCTGATTATTATATTTATAAATCTTATTTATATTATAAAACTGAGAAAGAAAAAGAAAAAGCAATTGAAAAAATATTTTCTGATAATATTTTAATAAAACATCCTGAACCTCAATTAATGGGAATTCAACTTATGTTATCTTCATTAAATAATAAATCAATCGAATCTTTTCATAATAAATTAATGAATTTTATAAAAGAATTTAAACAATTTTGTTTTAATTCAAATTTCATTTCTTTTTTTATTGGTTTTTATACAATAAAAAAGCAATTTGAATATTTGAAAGAATTTATAAGAGAATTTGAAAATATAGAAGAATTAAATGAAAAAATAAAAAATAAGCAAAATTTAAAAAATATAATAATTAAAATAGCAAATGCATTATATCAATCAAAAGATTATGAAAAGAGTGTAAAATTTTATCAATATTATTTAGATAAATTAGATAACAATGATAAAGAAATAAAATCATTATTAATTCAATCATTATCACATATAGATTTAGATAAAAGTGAATTAATAAGAAGAGAAATAGATGAAATTGAAGTTGATTTATCAAATGAACATATAAGTTCTCTTTTGGAAAATTTATTTAATAGAAATAAGAAGAATGATAAAGTTAATAAAGTTAAAAAAAAACGACATAGAAAAAAAAGACTTCCTAAAAATTTCAATCCTTTAAATCCAGGACCAATGCCTGATCCTGAAAGATGGGTTCCAAGAATGCAAAAGAAAAAATATAGAAATAAAAATAAATTAGCTCATCAAGGTGCTGTTACTGATAATAATACTACTAATCAAAATTTTAAATAATTATTTAAATTTTATTTGAATAATTTTTTTTTTGATTTTTTTTTAAAAGTATTATTTATGAATTAATAGAAGAAGAATGTCGTCTCCTCTTGGTATTATTTTGAAAAATAAAAAACCTATTAAAATTTTGAATAGTTATAAAAATATGTTAATTAGAATGGATAAAGCTTTGGAACAAATAAATTTAAATGATCAAGATGATAATGAAATAAAAAGTATTAATAATAAAAAATCTCTCACTTATGAAGATGAAAATATTATAATTGTTTCTGTTAGAAGTGAACAAAATAATCCTTCTGTTACTTATCAAATGGATATTATACATGAAGAACTCATTTAAATTTATATTTTTATTGAAAAGTTTATTATTATCTTTTAGTAAAAATCTTATTAGTCAGTTTTTATATATATTAATATATATATTCAAAATAAATATATTTTAAAAATCAAAAAAAAATAAAATAATATATAATTAATTATATTTATTTATTTTTTAAGTAAAATACATATATATTTAATTTATTTTTTTAAACATGTTTTATATCTTTTCATATTCTTCTTCTTCGTCTATAAGATTACCACTTATTTTTAAATCATCAAAAAGTTTGTTTCTTTTTTTTAGTTTATAAATTATGATTAATAATAGAATTAAAAATATTATAACAACAATAATTTTTATGAAAATTCTATTATTCCCATCTGTTTCAATAGAAATTTTAATACCATTATAAACTAGTCTAAAATTATATTTTTCTATTTGAGCTACTATATTAAAGTAAAAATCCTTTTCTTCTTTCAATATAATTGTATTACTTGTTATTGTTTTACTTTTTAAATTAAATAAATAACAATCATTATTAATATTTTCCTTATTTATATTTTTTGGAATTTGATAAACATAATAAATAGAATTTTCTATTTTATCCCATGTGACATTAATTTCATTTGAGTTTTTATTTTTTTTATAATTTATTGTTCTATTCTGATATTGCTTAAATTTTTCTAAATCAATATTTTCTTTTGAATAAATTGAATTTATAATTATACAATTGAAATCAATTTTTTTATAAAAATTTCCTGAAACACTCATATCATAATATAAATTTTTATATTTTTTAATAGAATATCCATTATTTAATCTTTGAGAATCAATAATATTATCTTTATCTAATAAATTGAAATCAACAACATTATTATTTGTTAAATAAGTATAAATAAAAAAGAATAAATTATTATCAAGATTTTCATCGTGTGAAATTTCATATTGAGTTTCATTATTATTTAATAAAACACTATTATTTTTAATATCTTTTTTTTCTTCATATGAAAAAATAATTTTTGAATCTTTTAAATTTTCACTTTGAATAATTAAATAATAATATAATTTCCCTTTTGAATAAAATTGATATGGATTATTAATTATTAAATTAGATGAAGATAAAATTTTATAATTTGAAGTTCCTTTTGGATAAGGAATATAATTTATATTATCAAATTTTAAATCATATAATGAGTAAAAAATTTCTGAATTTATATTTTCAAATTTAATATTTAAATTTTTATAATTATGATTATTTTCTAATTTAATTAAAATAAAATTTTTCTCAAGTTTAATTTCTTTTTTTTCATCTTCTTTTTTTAACACTTGAAAATCATTTTCTGAAGAAATAAAAACAGAAATAATTGTATCATTATCACATATTAATTTAATTACATTTGTAATAGAATTATCAATATTAATTTCTTCATTAATGATGAAATTATTATTTATATCTAATTTATAATTTTTATCATTAAAATTAAAAGTAATAATTTGTTTTAATTTACTTTCGATTGAAAAGAAAATTTTCTTATTTGAAAAATTAGGTAAATAAATATTATTTTCTATTTTTCCTTTAATAGAAAAAAATTTAATAAAATGATCTTCAAGTTGAAATTTAGTATTTTCATCACTAATAAAATTCAATTTAATTTTACCAGGTAAATTACATTTAATCATAAATAAATCAATATTTGTTTTTAATGAAATAAAATCTTGACTTTCAATTTTATCATTTTCATTTGGTAAATATTCATTAATTCTTCCATTTAATTCATTTCTAAAATATATATTACAATCACCAGATAAAATTTCAAAATTTAAAACTGCTAAATTGTTTACAAAATAATTAAATTCATTATAATAATTAATTAAATATTTATTTTCTAAACCTCCAATATCATATTCAAATATTTTTAAAGGTCTTTCTTCAAAAGTATAAATATAATTTTTTTTAATTTCCATAATATAAATATCTGCATAAGCATAACCTCTTAAATTTAAAATTAAAATATCATATGTTTTATTATTATCTACTTTTATTATTTGTCCTGTTGAAATATCATTATTATATTTATAATTTCCATTTGAATCTTTTATTATTAAATCTCCATAAATTAAAGAAAAAGTTTCTGATGATGTACTTTGAATTATATATTCTTTATTTTTATTTTTTGGCTTTTTAAACTTATAATATTGAGGTATTCTTCTTATAAAAATTTGTTTAAATGTATATTCTGATAATTCCTTATTTAAATTTGTATATTTTGATAATTCTATTGAAATTTTTTCTGATAATAAAGTATTTGTATTTTCAATTTCAATAGTTAGTAATAAATATAAATTATTTTTCTCTATTTTTTTAAAATATATTTCATAAATTCTGTCATCATCTTCTTTTTTTCTTGTTATTATTGACTTATCTGATGATGAAAGTGGATATTTTTTCATATTTAAAGTATCATTTGTGTCATTTGTGAATTTACTATAAAAATTTATTTTCCCTTTTTCAACAATTAAATTATAATCAACATTTACAATAATTGAATTTTCATCATCTATATTTAAATTATTTAATCTTGTATAAAAATAAAAGTTTATTTTTCTATTATAATATAAAGTTTCTGGAATAAAACTTTTTAAATTAATAAAATTTGGATTTTCATATATAATTAAAGAAATTGGATTATCATCTATTTCATTTTTTAAATTTATATCATAAATTCCATTTGATGAAGATTTATCTAAATCTCTTTTTTCTGTTATAGAACTTTTATATAATAATTCTTTATTTCCATTATCAAAAATTCTAATTTGAAATTTTTGTTTTGAAGAAAAAGAAAAAGAATATTTCATATTTTTTTCTCCTTTGAATGTACTATTTAATTCCTTTTTAGAAAGAAATTTTTTTATTATATAAGGTTGATTTAGTTTTATTTCTAAATTTTCCATTTCATTTATTATTGATAATATATTCGAAGAAAAATATCCTTTAATATCTTTTATAATAATATATAATTTGTCGTTATTTGATAATTCAGAATTAATTATAAAAAAATTTCCTTCTTTTAAAGTAAATTTTTTATCTTCGTTTACATAAAAATTATCATTTTTTTTTATTTTTGAAAAAGAAGAATAAATATAAATTTCAGTGGTAAAATAATTTGGATTTTGAAATTCAAATGATATTTCTCCTCCTTTTGACGGATTAATATATAATAAATAAATTTCTTTTTCTTCATTGTCTGTTTTATAATAAATTTTTTGAGGATTTGTTATTTTTATAAAATCTAATTCTTCTAAACATTTTATTAGAAAAAAAAGTTGAAAGAATAATTTATATTTCATTTTGATATTATTTAAAAAACATTTATAATTAAAAAATTAATAATTATTTATTTTTTAAATAATAATTAAAAAAATGTTTAATACACTTAAATCACCTTATATAAAATATTTAATATGTGATTTATTACCAACAAAATTATGGTTAAAGTTATTTAATAAATCAAAATATTATCAAAATATATTTAATTTATCAATTGAACATTATAAATTTTATAATATGGTAAATACTTTATTAATAAAAGACTCAAAAAATCATCCAAATTATTTTGATATATTTTATAAGAAATTTCCTTCTTTTGACAAAGAAGAATTAAAATTATTTTTTTTTAGAATTTTAAGAGATTTACCAAAAGTTCAAATATCTTTATCTAGGAAAATTGGGAAGGAATGCTTAGATTATTTTAATGATTTTCATTTTTCTGGCCAAATTATTATTAATATTTATCATCCGTTAAAAATAATTCCTATTATAAATAAAAGAGTTGATGAAATTTATTTTAGAAAAAATGTACCTGATTTTGAAGAAAAAGAATCAATGGATGAATTAAAAGAATTTATTGAAAAAAAAATAGAAAATAAATCAAAGATAAAAAAGATTATAATTAAAAATGATATTAATTTAGAAAAAGAAAATATGTTAAAATATTATAATGACATAATTAAAATAAGTGATAATATTTTATTTGATATTAAAATAAAATATTCAAATGAAAAATTTTATCAAATTAAAAATTATAATCTAATTAAAATTCGAATAGAAGAAAATTTTCCAATTGAAAAATTAGAACAATTAAATAAAGATTTAATGAATTTAAATAATAAAAATATATTAGTAGATATAAGTTCAAATAATATAAGTGTAGTAGATTATTTTATAGAAAAACAAAATAAAAATTTAAAAGATTTAATATTATATGATTTTATTTTTTATGAAAATAAAAAATATATATTTAATTTTCAAAATTTAGAAAAATTAGGAATTATTCAAAGAATTTATGGAATGAATCCTTTACCTTTTATTTTTGAATTCAATGATATTCATTATAAATTACAAGAATTATATTTAGAAAAAGTTAATTGTACAGAAGAAAATTTATGTAATTTATTCAAACAAACTCCCAATTTAATTAAATTTTCTTATTTAAAAAATTATTCTGAAATTGATTTCACAGAAAAATTAGCTTTTGCTTTAAATAATTTAAAATATTTACAATCTTTATCTTCTAATCTTTTTTCTCAAAATAAAACAAAAGAAAATATATTTTTTTTAAATTTAAAAAGCAAATCCCTCAAAAAATTATCTTTAAATAATGATGGTTTAATAAATATGAGTGTTTTATCAGAAAATTTACCTAATTTAGAAATTTTAGATATGTATTGTATAAATTCTAAAATTGATAAAGACAAAAAATTAAAATTTAATAATTTATTTTCTTTTAGTTTTGGTATATCAAGTAATTCAGAAGAATTTATTAAAGAAATTGTAAAATGTAATATTTTAGAACAGTTTGATTTTGAACCTTATACTGAAAGTATGTTTAGAAGTTTATTAGATAATTTAACTTATTTAAATAAAATTAAAGGATTTTATTTAAGTAATGATGAAAAGTCTAGTCAATATTTACAAATGAATCAAGAGTTTATATTTAATTTTAATTGTTTAGAAAATGTTGAAGTTTTAACTTTTAATGTTAATTTTTTAGATGAGGAATTAACTGATAAATTAATTGAAAATATTAAAAAATTAAAAAAATTAATGATTATTATTATATTTATTAAATCTATTCCTGATGAATATAAAGAAAGAATAGAAAATGAATTAAAAGAAATTAAAACATTAAAATATTATAGATTAAAAGAAAAAAAATAAAAAAAGGGGAAAAAAATAATAATAATATTTTTTTTTTTAAATATTTAAACAAAGAAAAATAAATTAAATATTAAAATAAATATTTTGATAAATGGCAATTGGATTAGGAAAATTATATTGTATGTATCTTTCAATAGCAGGAACAATATTTTTTATTTTTATAACATTATGTTGTTTTGTAGGAATGGAAGTGTTAAAATTAAAAGAAGGAACAAGAGCAATAAGAGGTTTTCAATCATTAATAACTGCAATTGTAAATTATATTTATTTTAATTTTTTTTATTAGCTTTATGGTGGAATTGCAGGATATATTTATTATCAAAAAAAGGAAGAAGAAAATAAAAATAATTATAATGAACAAATTGAAATGAGTGATTTAAAAGGAAGATTAATTCAAAATTATTAAATTAAATTTATTTTCTTTTTAATTAAATCATAAAAGATTTTTTCTGATAATAAATATGATAATATTTTTTGATTTATTTTAAATCATAATTAATATTTATAAAGTGAATCATACTCTTTAAATTCAATTAATTATTTATTTTTTGCATCCTTTAAACCAATAATTTGAAGCAGAATTTAAAATATTTTTTATTTTCATAACTTTATTAAAATGAATTAAAGAAGATTGAGTAATAACTTTATTTTTATGTTCTAATTCATCAGATGTACTTCTACTTTCTCTTTCTTTATTAATTGGAATTGTTAAATAATTTTTTTCATAAATTAAATCAGTACTATATAATCTTTGTCTTAATTGCAAATCAGACATTGTTATTTTAAATTAATATTTTTTTATTAAAGGAAAAAAAGAAGCTTATATCATAATAATTATAAATAAATAAAAATGAATTAATTCAATATTTTTTGTTTGTATCCATATCTAACACAGTAATTATTATTATTTTATGCTGATAAAAATTAAAATTAAAAAATTGGATTATAAAAAATATAAAATAAAATCGAATATTAAATCTTTAAGATAATAATTTAATTTTTTAAAGGAAAACAACTATATAAAACAAAACACAGAAACACATAAATTTTTAATATTAAATCCAAAATAAATATCATAAAATAAAGATTTTCAAAATCAAAAAATATTCTAAAAGAAATTAAAAATAAATTATTAAAAATAAATAATGGGAAATGTGATTAATCCACAAATTTGTTGTATAAGAACAGAAAAACAAATAGAATCAGTAAGATTAGATAATGAAAAATCAGAAAAAAAAATAAATTTGAATTCAGTGAAAATAAGTAATAAATCAACAATTCAAAATTCAATAAAAAAAAGAAAGAATAAAGATTATATTTCAAATCAAACAGTAAAGCCAAAAAAAATAATATTTTTAGATACAGAAATAAGACAAATAAATTCAAAAATAAATAATAATAAATTAAATGAAAATGATTTAAGAAAACAAAGTAGAAAATTAACATTAGCTCCAAAAGGAATATCAATGGAATTATATTATAAAAAAAGACAATTAATATCTAAAAATTATTTATTTAATCAAGCAATGGGAAAAATTCAAAATTTAAATTTTCAAACATCAAGAAATCAAAATAATAATTTTTTAAGTGGATTTTTTCAAGCAAAATTGTTATCTCGAAAAGCATATTCAACAAAAAAAACAATAACAATAAAACATCCTTTTGAAGAAAATAAGGAGAAAATAAAATTTAAAAGACAATCAATGAAAACACAGAAAAAAAAAACAAATATAAGTTTATTAGGAAAAAATACTGAGAAAAAAACAACAGAAGATAAAATAGAAACATTAGATTCTCCATCTCATGATAAAAGATATAAAGTTAATGAAAATTTAACAAAAAAACAAATGGATTTTATAAGAGAAGTTTTAATTGATAATAATATTGTTATTGATTTTGATGAAGATACAATCAATGAATTTATTATAGGTTTTTTTTCCTTTGAAGTAGAAGCAAATTATACTTTATTTGATGAAGGAGATGAAGCAAGAGTTTTTTATATTATTGAAGAAGGAGAAATTACTATTAATGAAAAAGTATTTGATTCAAATTATAATGATGAAAATAAAAAAAATAATAATGAAGAATTAATTCAACAAATTCATTTAAAAAGAGGAAATTTTTTTGGTATAGATTCTTTCGAAGAAGGATTATTAAGAAGTCAAAAAGCTTATTCTAATTGTTATACTAAATTATTATGTGTTAGTGGAGAATTTTATAGAAGTGCTTTAATTTATATGGATTTAAAAATTACTAATGAAAGAGTTTCTGTTTTAAAAAATACTTTTTTATTTAAATATTTAGAAAAAAGCCAATTAATCAATTTAAGTAAAAAAATGCTTTTACTCGAATATAAACCTAATTCTATTATTATTAGTGAAAATGAAAATTGTGATAAAATTTATATTATTGTTCATGGTGTTGTTAGGAAAACTAGGAAATTTAAAAAAATTGATGAGTTAAAATCAGGAGAATTATTTTGTCATATAAATTTTTTTATAAATTCACCTTCTTATTATACTTATTCTGTTGATCAAAATCCTTTAAATGTTTATGAATTAAAATATAATTCAATAAGAGAAATTTTAGGACAAACTTGTTTAAAAGAAATTGTATATAATATATTTAATTATTCTATTTCAAGATCAAATTTATCTGAAATTATGATTACTGAACAAGATATTTTATTTAGTGTTTTTAAAGTAATATATTATGAAACTGGAGAAATAGTTTTTTGTAAAGATTGTTCGAAGAATAAAAAATTTTGTATTATTATTGAAGGAAAATTAGCAACATATAAAAAAAATAATAAAATATTAGCTCAAACAGGTGATATTTATGGAGAAAATATAATAGATTCAAAAAAGAATTTAGAAGAAGAAATAATAACATTAAATGAATCTTTAATATTAGAAGCATCGTGGGAAGATATAATAAAAGTAAATGAAAAGAAATATAATTCAATAAATAAATTAGATTTAATAGATACAGTTAATAGATTGAAAAAAATTCCAATTTTTTCAACTTTAAAAGAAACAAAATATTTAGAAATAGCAAAAAATATTCAAACTGAAATTTTTCCTGATAAAAGTGTGATAATGAAAGAAGGACAAATAGCAAATAAATTTTATATAATAAAATCAGGGAAAGTGAAAATGGAACAACAAAAAATTTTTATTAGATTTTTAGAATTAGGAGGATGCTTTGGTGAAATTCCAAATATTACAGGAGAAATAGATTTATTTACTGTTACTGCAATTGGTAATGTTGAGTGCTATATTTTAACCAAAGAAGATTTTCCAAATTTTGATTATAATATTTCTAAAGAAATTAAAGAAATTTCCTCTTTAAATGATGTAAATATTAATATTAAAGATTTATATTATGTTAAAACTTTAGGTAATGGAAAATTTGGTAAAGTTTTTTTAGTTCATAATATGAAACACTTTTATGCTATTAAAAATACTCCTTTGATTAAAATATATCAAAATAAACATTTGATAAAATATTATTTAAATGAGAAAAATATAATGTTGAAAATAAATCATCCTTTTGTAGTCAAATTAGTAAAAACATTAAAAAACAAAGAAAATTTATTTTTTTTAATAGAATATATAGATGGAATATCATTAAAATCATATTTAGAAAAGAAGAGAAAAACAGAATTGAAAAATTTACATGAAACAACATTTTATGGAGGAATATTATTAAGTACAATAAATTATTTACATTCAAAGAAAATATTACATAGAGATATAAAGCCAGATAATTTAATGATAAATAAGAATGGTTATTTAAAAATAATAGATTTTGGAATATCAAAAGAATTAAAAGAAAAAGATATAACTTATACAATTTGTGGAACTCCACATTACTTAGCTCCTGAAGTTATTATTGGAAAAGGATATTCTTATAGTTCTGATTATTGGAGTGTTGGAATCACTATGTTTGAAATATTTTATGGTTATGTTCCTTTTGGACAAAGCTCTAAAGATATTATGAATATTTATTTTGAAATTTTAAATAAAAAATTAAATTTACCTTATGAACCTAAATTCAATGATATTAATAACTTTTTCAGAATTATTTTAAATAAAAATTTAATGCAAAGAGTTTGTAATTTTAATTTAATGAGATCACATCCTTTTTTTCATAATATTGATTTTGAACAATTAGATACTTTTTCTATTCCTGCTCCTTTTATTCCTAATAATTCTAATTTAGATGTTAATAATAATATTATTCAAAATTTTAATGTAACAATTGAAAGATTTATTACTGAAAAAAATTCGAATTCAAAAAGTGATTTTGAAAATGAAAATAATCGAATTGATGATAAAATAATAAGTGAAAATCAAAAGTATATTGATGAATTTTAATGATATTTTTGTCATTTTGTTTTTTTTTTTTTTTTAGGTAATTGTATTTGAATTATTCCTAATTTTTCATTATTTAATAAAAAGTTGGTTTGGGTTTTAAATTTTTATAAATAGTTTATGATTTTGAAATTGTATTATCCTTTTTAAAATTAAATTTTATTAATTAGAAAAGATAAAAAGGAAAATATTCATAAAAGAATTCAATTTATTGAAAAAAATATAAATAAAATTTATTTATCTTTAAAAACTATACTAAATTAATAATTAATATAATAAAGAATCATAATTTATATCAGATAAAGTCTCATATGCTAAATTTATATTTGTTTTAAATGTTCTAAAATTATAACAACTTTTACATCTAGAAATAAAAATAGATTTTTCTTGTTTTTCAATATATTTTTTAAAATTTCTCATTTTTATTTCTTCATTTAAACTCTTTTGTTTCATCATAGATTTTTGAATATTATAAATTTTTTTATTTTTTTGAATTTTGAACAATGTTTCTTTTTTTAAATTAGACATTCTTAGATTGAATTTAAATAAAAATTTGAAAATAACTTTACAATAAAGTTCCAAAGCAAAAATTGAATTATCAATTATATAATTTTCTAAATAATTATCTGGATTTTCAAGTATATTTACAATATTATAAATTTTTTCTTCTGTTAATTGATTATTATAATCATAAAATAAATTTTGATCAGTTAAAAATAATTTTTTTATCATATTACCTACATAAAAATATAAATATGCATAATTCATTTTAAATTGTTTTTCTTTGTGATATTTTTCTAATTTTATTATTGATAATGATATATCTATTGGTAATTCTTTTGGAATTTTTGAAATATAATTTTTTAAAGAACGATTCAATTTTGATTTTAAACTTTCTTCTGATAATTTTTTTTTGTTTATTAATTCAATGTTTCTTCCTTTTAAATATTCTAATTCTTCATTTAAATATTTTTCTTTTTCATTTATTTTTATTAATTTATTTAAATTAATTTCTTTTATTCTTTCATATTCTTTTTTTAATTGTTGAATAATATTATAATTAGTATAATAAGTTTGAAATGATTTAGCGATTTTTTTTTCTCTTTTACTAAAACAAAAATAAATATCTCTAATATATTCAAAGATAATATATTTACAATCTAAATATTTTTCTAAATCTTCTTTATTAACATTTTTATTTTCAGTTTCACTTTCATTTTCTTCTTCATTTCTTTTAAAAGTAAAATTCAATAAAGATTGAGAAGTAAAAGTAATTTGTCGAGAGAAAAGTAAATTTTGAATTTTAGGATTTGATATTTTATTTTCAATTGTATATCTTTTTCTTAATTTTTTAAATTTCTCTTTAATTTTAATCATATTTTCATATGAAGCATCATAAAATTCAGAAGGTAAATTTTCTAATTTAATATTTTCTTTAATACAAACTAATAAATTTCTAAATTTAATATATTTTTCATATTTATACATTAAATCATTTATTTTTGTCTGAAGTGTATAAATTTTATTATTTAAATTTATTATTTTTGTGAATAAATCATCTATTTTTCTTTTTTCTCTTTTTATTGTTTCTCTTAAAAAAACTAAATATTGTGTATAATTAATTCTATAATTTGATATTTCTTCATATTTTTTTTTCCATAAATTTATTTCTTCTTCTATTTCTTTTTCAATATTCTTTTTTTCATTTATTTTTGCTTCATATAAATCATTATTCAATTTCATAATATTTTTCATAAAAGATATTTTTTTACAAAATTTTCCAAAATCTTTCGAAGGAATTTTTTTAATTTTTAAAATATCATCATTTATTTCTCTTGAAATATTAGTTGGTAATTTTAATGAAATTTCAGAATTATAATGTTTTAATTTTTTTTCATAATCAAGAGATTTTTTTCTTGAATAAATTTTAGGCATAATAACTTTGACTTTTTCTCTTATAGAATTTGAATAAATTTTTTTTAAATTATCATAAGTTTTTTCCTTTGAAAAATTTTTTTGTAAAAAATAATTTTCTCTTCTTTTTTTTATTATTTTTAAGTTTTTTAATGTATTTATTATTAAAGAATCTGAAGAAGTTGCTAAAGAAGTTAATGAATTATCTGAATGTAAACCTGAATTTTTAATTAGGGATTTTAATACATTTCTTTTTTTTAAATTATAACTTTCAATTGAAAAAGGAATTAATATTTTATCATTCATTAAAAACAAAATGTATTTATTATAAAAAAATTAAAAGAATTAAAAAATAAAAAAAATTTTTTCAACTTAGTCGTTAAGAATGTGAATTTAAGTTAATTTGAAATCAAAGAAAAAGAAGTCAAATAATAAATGAAAGTTTGCTTTTTTGAAAATTTTATTCATTTATATTTTAATTTATTTTTATATCTTCAGATATGTTTTAATTATTTCTGTAATATTAAAAATGGATGATGATTTTTTTCTTTTTGAAAATAATAACAATTTAATTAATAACAGTAACAATAATAATTTGGAAGAAGAATTAAATAGAAAAAATTTAATTATTCTAAAGTTGATAGAGGATAATAAAAAATTAAAAGAATTAATTGTTAAAAAAAATAGTGAAATTAATATTTTAAAACAAGAATTAAATGATACACAACAATTTTATGAAGAAAAAATGAAAGAATTGAAGAATAAGAATAATAATGGAGATAATCAAGTAATAAGAGAAAGACATCAAAAAGAACAAAATGATAATAATAATAATCCTTTGGAAAATATGTTAAATCCTTTGAATAGAATAATAAATTTTTTTCATAATGATAACAACAATAATAGAAATAACAATAATATGAATCAAAATAATATAATAAATAATAACAACAATAATAGAGCAAATAGCAACAATAGAAATTCAAATAATAACAGAAACAACAATAATAACAATAATATTAATAATAATAATCGTAATCATAATAATAGAAACAATAATAATAATAATAGAATAAATAACCAAAATAGAATGAACAGAAATAATCTCAGAGATTATAGAGCTTTGAGCCCAATATTAAGGAATAATGGAGATTTACAAATTTTTCGATTTATCGGTGAAAATAGAATAAATAGAAGAAGAACTGGTTTAACTGAAAATGAAATTAATAGAATTCCAGATGATGTTTATCATTCTAATTTTAATTATGAAATAAAAAATTGTACTATTTGTTTAGAAAATTTCAAAAATGGAGATAATATAAAAAGATTAGGGTGTTTACATATTTTTCATAAAAACTGTATTATTCCTTGGTTAAAAACAAAAAATTTTTGTCCTATTGATAAACATCAAATTAATGTAAATTTAAATGGGTAAAATATTTATTATTATTATTATTTTGAATAAAAAAGAACTTTATTTTTGTTTTATTTGATTAAAAAATATTTTATTCAATTATCATTAAAAAAACCCCATAATATAATATTTGTTTCATAAAAAAAAATTTTTGGGATTGTATGTTATTAATTTTAATATAAACTTAGAAAAAATATCATAATTTTTGACTGAAAAGACTTAGCAATCTCAGTAGTCGTAAAAGAAAATATAATATAATAAAATTGAAATATTGAATATTGTTAAAAATTTTAAAATCTTCAATTAATCCTTAATATATATTTTATTTTATATAAAAAAAGTGATTTATCGACAATATATCAGGAAAGCAAATTTTTTGAAAAATGTAAGGAACAAATAATAAAAGAAATAACAGAAAAAATAGGTAAAATATATAAATTTTTTTTTAATAAAAACAGAAGAATAATAATATCTATTTCTCTCAATTATAATTTTATTAATTCATATTACAAGTCTTTTAATAGCAATTGTAATTATAAAGTATATTTATTATTTATATATATTATTTTTCATTTTTAAAAAAAAGAATTTGATTTATTAAAATTATTTTACCTTATATTCAAACTATTTTAATTTCCTATTATGAGTCAGCAAGAAAAAATAAATCATTTTTTTTAATTTCTATTCTTTTTTTAGTTGTTCAAATGAAAATTTTTTTATCAAAAATAAAAAATTATAAATGAATCAAAGACTTTTAAATAATAATATTTTCGATGAAATGAAACATAAAATTATATATATATAAATATAATGTTGAAATTAATTTAAAAGTTTTTAAATCTAATTTAAATAATTAAATAATATTTAAAGATGTTAAATCATAAAAATTTGAATAAAAACAATAAAACAATTTCAATATTCAATTTTAATACTCCAAATAAAATAAATAAATTAAAAACAAAAGATAATGAAGAAATAAATTTAATTCCTTTAAATTATACTCAAAAAACAATATCTCCTTTAGCTACATATTATTCAAATACAATACTTCCTTCTAAAAAAAGAAATAATTCTTCAAAGAATAATTATATAATAAAAACTTTTAATAAAAGTAATAATGAAGAAAAATCTTTTAATAATCATAAAGGAGGAACAATTAGTTTTGAAAATTTAAGTCAAAAATCAAGAGAAAAATCACAAGAACAATTTTCTATTTCAAATATTAATTTTGGTTTATTATCTTCAAATAAAAAAAAAAAAAATTTTGTTATTTATGATTCTGAAAATAATAATAATAAAAATGTAAGAATTACTTTAAATAAAAAAATTTTAAGTGATTTATATTTTGATGAAAGTTATAATTTTAACAAAGAAAACAAAATTAATCACTATGAAATTTTAGATTTGGATGATATTCCTATTATGAAATTAGATAATAATGAAAAAGAAAATTTTCTGAAAATTGATTATCCAAGAAAAAAAAATGTTAAAATTTATAATAATGAAATTAAAAATTATATTTCTCAAAATACTAAAAGAAATTCATATCAAAAAAGAAATAATAAAGAGTCTCTTTCAAATAATAGTAATAATAATATTAAGAAAACTATTTTTCGCGAAGAAATTAAAGATTTTGAAACTCCAAAAAATGAAAAAAAGAGATTTATTAATAGAGTCTTTAAAAAAATAAATATTAAACCTAAAATTAAATTACCTAATTTTTCTTGGGTAATAACTCAAAGAGAGAATAAAAATCATTCATTAGAAAATAAAAATTTGACAAAAATAAATTTAAAAAAAAATATTAATAAGAAAAGTGTAATTTCTTTAAATAATTCATCTATAAAAAAGAAGCAAAATATTAAAATTATTGATAGTAAAGAATTAAATAAAATTCAAAGAGGAGAAAATTCAAATTCTTTAAATAAAAAATATTTTCAACAATCAGATATTTATTATAGATTAACACAAATGAATAAAGTACAAAAGTAAATTAGGTAATAATTTAAATAATATAAATATTACATTATTTTAAGTATAAACATTACTAAAATAAAATGTTATATTTAGAATTATAATTTAAATATATAATAACTTAATATTTATTAGATTTATAATTAATTTGAATTATTATTATTAAGTAATTTTAAATTTATCATTGTTGAATCACTATTTTCATCTAGATAATTTTGAGAATTTAATAAAGTTAATATATTTCTTGATTTAATATTAGGTTTTATTATTTCTTTATCAGATTCAACTAATAATTTAATTTCTTCTTCTATTTTTGAAATTCTTTTTTTCTTTTTATTTTCCAAATCTTTTTTCAGAAAATCAAATTTATTATCATTAATATTATTAATATTTATAGGTTCTTTTTCAATAAACATTATTTTTCTTAAATATTCATTTTCTTTTAATAATTGAGAAATTATGTTAGATTCCCTTTTTTTTATTTTTCTTTCTTTTTCATTATATTCATTAATAGAATCATATAATTTAAACAATATATTTTTTAATTTATGATTTTCAAAAAGAATAATTTCATTTTTTCTTTTTTCTTCTTTTAATTTATATTTTAAAATATTATCTATACAATTTCTTACTATTTTATTTATATTATTTATAAAAATTGTTTTTTGTTCATTAATATATAAAGTTAAAAATTTTATAGTATTTTCTAATTCTTTAATTTTATTTTCTAAAATTTCTTTATTATAAATTCCATGAATTGAAAAAGTAATTTGTTTGTTGATACAATTTAAATCATTTTCTTCATGAAAAAAACTTTCTATTTTATTTTTTACTCTTTTACTATTTATTTTGGTTTGAAAATAATCTAAATATTCTTTTTCTGTTTCAGGGTCTAAAATAGAAGAATTTATTGATCTTATTCTTTTATTTTGTGAATCTTCTTCTGTTAAAGCAGGAATATAATTATCATATATTTTTTGCTTATTTCCTCTTTTTATTTGTTCAAATTCATCTCTTAATTGAGATATTATTTTGTTACTTTCTTTCATATTTATATTTTCCTTCTCTTTTATTTTTTGATTAGTATAATTATTTATACTTATTTTATTTACATTTCCAATTGTAATGTTTCCTTGTACATTAATTTGATTTTGTATTAATATTGATTTATTTTTTTTTCTATCTTTACTTTTATTATTCTTATATTGTTTATTCATAATAAATATTAAATTAATTTAAAAGTATTAATCCCAAAAAAAAATTAAAAAAAGGAAAATGACAAAAAAAATGTAAAAAAAAAGTCTAAAATAAAATATATATAAAATAAGTTAAAAAAGGAACTTATTCAAACTTATATAAAAATCAATCTTGAATTTCGACAGAGAAAAAACTATGTTTTAAAGCCTCTTCTCCATTAGGTCTTTTATTAGGATCAACTTGTAACAAAAACTGTAAAAAATCTTTGAAAAAGAAATGTTCATTAGGAATAGAATCTTCAATTTGAATAATATTATCAACAGCTTTAATAATATCATGTTTCTTATGTAAATAATTATAGTTAATACAATTATTATTTAAATTAAATATCTTTCTAATATTATTTCCTTTAGAAATCATCCAATTAGGAAAATTACCACAAATTTTTTCAATCATACATAAATGTTCTTGATCATCATGAGTAGGAAATAAAACTTCTCCAGAATATAATTCATAAATAATACAAGCAATTGACCAAATATCACTTTTTTCATCCCAATTAGAACATTGTAATATATCTTCTGGAGCTCTGTATTGTCTTGTATTTATCATATCATTTTTATTATCTTTTTTATATATTACTCCTCCAAAATCTATTATTTTTAAATCGTTATTTATTATAGATGGAATGTAATATGGCTTATTTTCACTAAATTTTATTTTTTCTTTCTTCTTCATATTCTTTGATTTTTTTATCACGTTTAATGGAAGTTTTTCAGGATTTGTTGTTATTGTATAATTAGTTGTAGAAAATAATATATTTTCAGGTTTTAAATCTGAATCTATTAAACCATTTTTATGTAAAAAATTGACTCCTTCTAATATTTCCTTTGCATATAATCTTATTTGACTTAATGGAAAACCATGATATTCATTCATTTTAATATAATCATATAAACTAAATCCTAATTTCTCAGTTACTATTGCTAAATATTCTATATTATCTTTTTCAAATAAGAAACTTTCTATTATCTTCATACAATGAGATTTATTTTCTATATCTTTTTTTTTTATATCATATAAAATTTCTGCTTCTACTTTACCGGAATCAATATATCTTTGAACTGGTTTAATTACTTTTATTGCATATTGAATATTATTTTCTAAATTTTGACATAGAAGAACTCTTCCAAAAGCTCCGTCTCCCAGTAATTTAAAGATCTAATAAAAAATAAATTAATTTATTTTTAATTACTTTATATTTATGATTAATTATATCGCCAATAATAAATTTAAAATGAAAATTGTTACTTTTGATTTCTGTTTTTGAATAATATAAATTATTTTTTATTTTATTTTTATTATATCTATAATAAAATCTGCATCTTTTATCACGTCGGCATAAACTATTTGAAGGACTTTTCCAATGATGTTCTCTATGATAATGATTTGAAAATTTTCTTTTATGATATTTTCTACTTAAATCTCTGCTTCTACTTATTTTATAATAATTTTCACTTGTTGATTTTCTTCTTCTTCTATAGTAATTATGATGATAATCATGTTTTTTATTTTGATTATGCTTATAGTATATTGAAGAGTAAGAATCACTTCGAGGAAATGTACTCTTGTTTGAATGACTCAGAAAATATTTTTTGTATTTATGATAAGGATGATGGCGATTGTAGATGTGAAAATTTTCACTTTTTCTTTTTTTTGTTATGTAAGATGAAAATACCATTTTTTTAGTATCTTAATATGATATTTTTCTAAATAATATTTTTAGAGGTTTTTAATTATTTTTTTTTTAATTGATTATTTTTAAAATTTTGTTTTAAAATATAGTTTAAAGAAAGAGTTATAAATTGAAGGATATTAAATTTTAATTTAAAAATTGAACATTATAATTAATTAATTAATTTACATAATTTTGAAGTTAAAAGCCATGATAAAAATATGATAATTTTTCCTATTTAAAAGTTATTATTTTTAAAAAACATATATTTTTATTTAGTTAGTAGACTTGACTAAAATTTCTTCTAAATCAAATTGAACATATTTTCTTTTAATACTTTCAGGCCATTCACTTTCAATTAAAGGTAAAGTAAACACTCCAAGGAAAAAATAAGGTTCAGCAAAAATAGGAATTTGAATAATTTCACTTTCTCCTTTCTCTTTATTTTCAACTTTTTCTTTAGTATAAGCAAAAGGTTCAGTTAAAGGAGCCATTAATAAAAATTTAGTATTTAAAATTAAAATTAATCCATTTCCTGTTATATTGTTTATTTCAAATTTCTTCATCATATATTGTATACTACTTCTTATAGTTGAAAGATTAAATTCTCCTTTTGAAAAATATTTTATTAAATGTTTTATATTTTTATTCTCATATACATCTAATGTTAAATATTGTGGTAATTCAAAACATTGATCAAAATCAGGATTATTTAAAATTAATTCAAAATTTGGTTTTTCTTTTTTACTTTTTATAAATTTTTTTTTAGAATCATTAAATAATTCTCTTTTCTTTTTTTGAATTTGTTGATATAATTTTTCAACAAAAGGGAATTTTTCTTTTTTTAAATCTTTACATTTTTCAGGAATAATTTTAACTTTTCCAGTATTAAAACATTTCCAATCTGAAAATTTATAAGGTAAAATTTTATAAGTAGCATAACCTTTAGTCTTAATAACCATTTCAAGAATATTATTTAAGAAATCATCAGAAAATAATTCAGAATCATCAGTAGGAAAATTAAATAAATTACTTGTATTAGTAATAAATTCTTCTTTTTGATAAGGAGGAATTTCATCATCATAAAATTGTAAATCATCATTTGTAAAATCCATTAATCTTAATGAAGGTAATTTTCCAAAATCTTTTATTAATATTTTATCTCTTTTTAATTTTTCATTTGGTAAATTTGGCTCATATGTTGTTGGTAAATCTGGATTATGAACTCTTTGAACTGGAGGTTCTAATTTTTCTTCTTCTTTTTTTTCTTCCTCTTTTTTTTCTTCTTCTTTCTTTTCTTCTTTTTTATTCTTATCTTCTTTCTTATTATCTTTCTTTTCTTCTTTTTTATTCTTATCTTCTTTCTTATTATCTTTCTTATTATCCTTCTTATTATCTTTTAAATCTATTTTATCATCTATTTCTATTTCTTCTAAATTTTCTTCTACTTTTGGAACTATTATTGGCTTTTCTTTTGGAATTAATTTAGGACCTTCTGGTTCTATTATTGTGTTTATTAATGTTTCTCCATAAAATGTAAAATAGGGATTTATTAATAATTGGAAATTTCTATCTTCAAAATTTTCAACTAATAATTCCTTATCAAAAAATTCTATTGGTATATCAAAATCTGGATAACATACAAAATTTATTTCTTTATATTCTTTAGGTGGAATTACTGGTTCTATAGGTAATCCTGTTTCAGGATCTATTTCTACTTCTTTATTTTCTTCTTCTTCTTCTTTTTTTTCTTCTTCTTTATTTTCTACTTCTCCTTCTTTTTTTTCTTCTTCTCCTTCTTTTTTTTCTTCATCTTCTCTCTTTTCTTCTTCTTCTTTCTTTTCTTCTTCTTCTACTCTTTCTTCTTCTTCTTTTCTTTCTTCTTCTTCTTCTTTTTTTTCTTCTTCATTATATAATCCTTCTGCTTTTAATTTTTCTATTTCTTCTTCTCTTTTTTTCCTTTCTTCTTCTTCTTCTCTTTTTCTATCAAGTTCTTCATGATATTTATCATATATTTCTTTTTCTACATATGAATTTCTAATTTCAATAACATCAACTTCTTCTTTATAATCATTATTTTTTGGAGTGAATTTTTCATTATATTTAACATAAACTTTCATGTCATCAATATTTTTTTTTTCATAATCTGATTCAATAGTATTATATTTGTAATAAATAGTATCATAATGTTCAATTGGAATTTTTTCAAGAGCATTGGAAATTTTATCAGAAATATATAATCCTTTGGTTCTACAAATATATTCTTTTTCAACTAATAAAGAATTTTCTTTTGTTAAATTTGTAACTTCCATTTGTGAAACTTGTAAAAAATATTCTTCATCTTTTTTAATTAATTTATCATATTTAAAAGACTCTGCAATTAATTTAAAAAATTGTTGTTGACCTCCAATTTGAGTTCCATTAGAAAACATAATTAAAGGATGAGTTTTTTTTAAAATTCCAAATAAATTGCAAATATCTTCACAATAATTTTCCCATTCATTTGGGCTTTTCAATACTATTGTAAAACGAGAACTTGGATATAAATTTGCTATATTTTCTGCTACTATTATACATTCTGATGTTTCTTCACTGTTTGGTCTTCCTGCTATTATTATTGATGTCATTTTTTTATAAGGAGTTATTTATTTATTAATTAAAATTATTTATTTGTTTTTGAAAAATTATTTTTAAATGTTTTATTTATTTTATTAATATTAAATGTCTCAAATAAGTAATTATAATTATCACAATCTTGGAACAAATTACATCAAGTAATTTTATGTTATTTTTATTTTTGTTTTTATTAGGTTTCCTAATAAATTATCTTAGAATTTTCGAGAAGATATTTTCGATTCAAATCAAATAAATAATATTGAAGCAAAAAATAATTTTAAAAACTAAATACTAATTATAATCCTAATATAAAACAAAATAAGAAATTTATTCTTCCTAAAATAGATATTGATATTTTACATGAAAATTCAATTACAACTTTTTCAATCCAAGAATAATGGAAGATAATATTAATAATAATAATTTATTGTATGAAAACAATAAAAAAATAATGAAATTAAATAATTATAAAAATGAAAATTTAAATGATGGTTACTTTAATTTTGATGTCAGCAATGAAAATGATATGATATTTATTTAGGGAAACTGCACATTTTAATATTATTTTTGAAGAAGTTAATACAGAACCTTCAGAAAATAAAATAATAAAAAAAATAAGAAGATTCATCAATCAATATCAAAACAAATAAGTAAAAATAATAAATTTAATTTAATTGAAAAATCAAATGTAAAATATTGAAAAGACCTTCTTCTCAAAACCAAAAAATATCTTTTAACACGAATAAAAATAATCATAATAATAAATAGAAAAAAATAATATTTCAAAAAAAAGAAAAATAGAAAAAGAATTAAATAATTTAATACATTCTCTTCTAAATGAATTTTATAAAGATGTGTAATTAAAAGTAAATTTTATGAAATTATGAAAAATATAGATGAAATAAAACAAGTTGAAAATAAGAAAAGTGTGATGAAAAACAATAAATTTATACTAAAAAAAATGAAAAGGTTTTAATTAAAGATAAAAAAATTTATAAATCTATTTAATTCAACCTAGGAAAAAAATTATTGAATTTTTCTTAGAGAAATATTTGTTTAATTTTTCTATTGATTTTATTATTCAATAACATAACTATTTGTAATTTAAGAAAAATAAATTTAGGTGTTGATATATATAAATAAAAATATTTAAACAAATTATTTATAATATAATATAATTATAATTTCATTTTAATTAATTACTTATTATTGAACTTTCAATATTAAAAGAAGAACTTTCAATAACATATTTTCCAATAAATTCATTATAATTTTCTTGTGATTCGTCATCATTATATTGTTTAGAAAAAGAATTAGTTATTCCTAAATGTTCAAAATTTTTTGGCAATTCATCTTCAATATTATGTTTTTCAATCATTTTTTGATAATTTTGAAATAAATCTAAATTAAATGCTCTATTTACTGTTATTTGACTTGGATTATTTGATAATGTTTCATCTTTTAAATCATTTCTTTCATTTATATTATTTTTTTTTAATTTTTTCAATTCAAAATTTAAAATCATATTTTCTTTATTTAAAAGGAAATTTTTATTAACTAAATTTTCATTTTCAACTTGTAAAATTTTAATAGTGGAATTTTTATCAATTAAATAACCGAAAATCATTTCAACAGCATCGGTTAATTTATTATAATTTTTAATTTTTGACATTTTTTGAAATTCAGTTTTAGATAAACCAACATTTCTTAAAATTTCAGCAAATTCATCATAAGAATGAATATTAGCATAAAAATTACCTTCATCAATTTTTAATTTAGTTTTTAATTTAAAGTCATCTGAAGGTAATAAACTTATATTTGGTAAATTTTGAGAATTAGTTAATTTAGTATTATCAGTTGTTGCATTTCTTGTATTTTGACTTAATAAACTTAAATATGTTTCTTTATCTCTATTTGCACTTAATATTGATAATCTATATTTATTTTTTAATTTCATTATTTCATTTTGTAATTTCGTTATTAATATTTCATATTTATTTATTGTACATTGACATCTTTTTAAACTTTGTATTAATTTTATATATATTTCTTTATATAAATATAATTCATCACTTATTTGAATTAATACTTTTGATGGGTCTAATATTAACGTCTCATTATCTTTTTTATTTTTTTTTGTTAATTTTTTTTTTAACAATGCTATTGTTGTGGCTTTTCTAAATAATTCTTGTTCTGCTAAAAATAATTTTGTTGATAAACTATTATTTTCTTTTTTTATTTTCCCTATTGATGATTCTATATCTTCTTCTAATTTTAATATCTTTTTTTAATTGTTAAATAATTATTTACTTTTTTTCTACATAAATCTCTTTCTTTTGCTGTTTTTTCTAAAATATCATATAAATTTGAGTTTTCTTCTTTTAATTTCTTTATTATTATTTCTTTTGAATTATTAGAATTTGAATAAAAAGATGACATTATATCTTTATTGATCTTTAAATTGGATTTAAGGTCTTTTATTTCTTGATGTAAATTTTTATTTTCTTCTAATAATAAAATATATTTGTCTGCATAACTAAATTTTAATTTTAAAAAGTACTTATTTAGTATTTTAATGGCAGCCTTTTTTTCATTTTCAATTTTCTTTGACATTATTAAATTATCATTTAAATAATATATAACCAATAAAACCAAATAAATTAAAATAATTTATATTATTTTCTAAACAAAAGAAAAAGTGAAGATGAAATAAAAAACAAAAATTATTTATCAAAAATTAAAAAAATAAAAATATATTAAAAATTATTGGAAAGATATTATTAAGAATCTGAAAATTGCTTTATTTTAATGATTGCTAAAATTATTAAAACAAAACCAGGTCTTTAAATAAATGTGATTATATTGATTCCAAATTTAAAATATTTTGTAATTCTAGAAAAAAAATTTTTCATGTTATTTTATTTTAAGCTATTCAATATATTAATATTGTAAAATAATAAATCTTTAATTTTATATTAATTCATAATTAAAAGAAAAACCAAAAAAAATTAAAAATAATTAAATAAAAGATAACTCTTAAAAAAAATGATGAAAAAAAAAAACAAATTAGCAGAAAAAAACAAAGAAAGACAAGAAGAAGCAGTATACAAATTTAAATTTACAAAAGAGCAAAACGAGGATTTACAAACAGCATTTGAAATATTTGACAAGGATGGAACAGGAAACATTGATATAAATGATCTAAAGGTAATATTAAGAGCTCTTGGATTTGAGCCTCAAGAAGAAGAAATAAAAAAGTTATTATCAACAATAAACAGAAGTGATGATGAAGAAAATAATAAGAAAGGTTTTTCAACAAATACAATTGATTTTGAGGAATTCAAAAAAATAATGAACAATAAGTTAAGAGAAAGTGAAGAAATAGAACAATTAAGAGTTGGATTTTTTTCTTTTACTGATAAATCTTTACCTAAAGAAGAAAATGAAGGTGAATATATTACTTTGAAAAGCTTAAGAGAAGTTGCTGATGAATTAAAGGAAGAAGTTAATGATGAAGAATTAAAAGAAATGATGGTCCAAGCTAATCCTGATCTTAAAAACTTAATTAATGAAGGAAAAGGAGATGATGATTCCATTTATAAAATTTCCCAAAGTCAGTTTAATCAATTATTAGATAGAATTAAATCTGGAAATTAAATTTATTCTTGATTTTTTAATCTTTTTTAAATTATTTTTTTTTATTTTTTTTACAAAAATATATTGGATTCAAATGAAATAGAGTAAAAATGAAGTCTAATTTTTTGTTTGATGATGATTTTCATTTTGAAAAATTTATTGATGATCCTACAACAGAAGAATTAGATTTAAATGAATATTTAAATAATGAAAGTATAAATAATTCAAGTAATTATTATGATAATATTGAAAATGAAAAAGATGATGATAATGAAGAATTTGGAAAAGATTTAACTCCTGCAACTATTGAATATTATTTTAATGATAATAAAAATAATATTGATTCTGATGAAAATATTATTAATGAATTATTTAAAGAAGCTAATCAACAATTAGATGAAATTCAATTATCTATAAAGAAACATAAACATAAACACAAACATAAGCATCATCATCATCATTCTAAAAAAGAAAAAAATAGAAACGAAGAAAAACAAATGAAAGAAATTTATAAATCTTTTAATTTAAAATTAAATAAAGAAATCGAACAAAGAAAAGAAAATAATTATTTAAATTATAAAAGAGAGAGAAATTATAATTCAATAAAGAAGTATAATTATTAATTTTTTTAAATAAATAGCATTAAATTTATTTTATTTTTTGAATATTATATTTTTGGAACAATAAAATTATTAAAATTAAGAATGTCTTATGACATATTAAAAAAAATTCAAACAAAGATTTAAAATTAAAATGGTTTATTCAATTATAAAGAATAAAAATCAAATAAATGATACAATAATATAAATTAGATTAATTATTTTTTAAATGATAATTCATTAAATATTGAACTAATAGTCATCAACCTATAAAATAAATGAAGAATAAATTAAAGAAAATTCATTTTAATTATTAATTCTAAATATTTTTTAGATGTATTGTTAATTTAAATTTTAATTTTTTATCATTTATTATATAAGTTTATACCTTTTTTATATTTTTTCAAATTAAAAATATATTAATTATTTCCTTTTTGTTATTAATTATATTATTTTATTTATAAACTACATTGAAAATAATATTAAATGTTTTTATTCTATATTTTTATTATAAAACCATATATATGAAAATATATAATTTAAATATATGGAAACATTATAGAAAGAAATAACTTTTTATCAATAGTAATAATTATTTAATAATTCTTCTAGTTTACATTTTTTTAAAGGTTTTTTAACTTCTTCGATTACACATTTAATATTTTTTAATTGTTTAATTAAATTTTCTTCTATATGAGCAGAAACTATAATAATTTTTAAATTATGATTAATTTCATTTTTATCAATTAATTCTTGAATTTTTTTTGCAGCTTCTAATCCATTCATAACTGGCATCATTATATCCAAAAATATTAATTTATAATTATTATATTTACAACCACACGCCAATTTTTTTTTATTTAAAATAGAATCAATACATTCTTTTCCATTGTTACATAAATCACAATTTATTTTATATTTTTTTAACATATTTTGAATCGCATTTAAATTAAATTTTTCGTCATCACATAATAAAATATTTGTACAATTACATTTTTTTTCGGATGTGGAAATTCTTGTTTGTACTTCATCTTTTGATGATTCATTTAAAAATTTCTCTTTCCTAATTGTTTTCATTTTATTATAAAATAATGAAATTTCATTCATATTTTGTTCTATTTCATTATTGAAAATTTTATTTCTTTTTTTTTCAACTGTTAAAAAACATTTTCTATTTTGATTATTTCTTTCATTGTTTAAAGTCTCATTTTGTGCTTTTGATCTTATTGTTTTTATATTTGAAATTTCTGAAATCGAAGAAATTATTGTATCTTCATTTTTTTTAAAATATAATACTGGTAATTTATTTTCTTTTACTAATGAATCATTAAATATTGATATACAATCTAATTTTCTTTTATTATCTTCTTTAGTTAAACTATTTATTGAAATATTATATGAATTATTATCAATGAAATTATAATTGTTTGAAAATGATGAATTATTTTCATTTAAATTTGTTATTACTTTTCTAGTCACTGCATCTATAGTATTATATTTTTGTTCTTTAGTACATTCATCTAAATTTTCTATTTCTTCTTTTTCTATTGTAAATGGTATTATCATACTTATAATTCTATCTTCTTCATCTTCATGTATTTTTATTTTTATATTTAATATTTTTGCCATTGAAATTAATAATTCTTTTATAATTTCCTCTGTTTGAACTGTTTTTGAAAAATCAAATTCTTCTTTAAAGCTTAAATCTATATCATTTATAATATTATTTTTTCTGCTTTCATCATTTTGAAATTCTTGTTTCATTTTAAATATTAATTTTAATTTATTTTCTGGTTTTAAAGAATGTTTAATTATAAATTCTTTTTTCTTTGGAATTTTATTATATAATAATAGAAATATTCCTCTTAGAAAATTATTTAAATAATGTTCATTTGTTTCCATAAATTTATCACTTAAAAAAGATAAATCTTTTGGATAATTAATTTCTTTATAATTGAATAATATAGAAAATTGATTTAATATTTTATGAAATTGATATTCTAAATTAATATTTATATTTAGTTGAACTTCAATTGAACATGAAACTTCAAAATTTATTCGAAAATACCAAACAAAATTATTAAGAAATATTTTGATTAAATGAATCAATAAATTAATTTCATTATTTTTTTTTTGATTTTCAATCAAAATTTCTTTATTATTATCATCATCATTATTATTTTCATCAATAATATTTTGTAAAGCATTTAATGGATTATGTAATTCATGATATAATGTTACAACATATTGATAATTAATACTTTTAATTAAATTTTGTTGAATTTTTTTTCTTTCATCACTACAATTATCAATACATATATAAATATTATTCATTTTTTTTTTAATTTTCACATAAATCATTGAAAAAGAAGAAACAAAAGTACCAACATTAAATGTCGAAGAATAATTATCATCGAAAATTATATTTTCTAAACTTACATCATTTAATAGGTTATTTTCCCATATTTTAAAATATCTTATTTTTTCTTTCAATATATTTATACATAATTTTTTGGGTAAATCTAATAATTTAATTGCATAAGAATTTACATTTTTAATTTTATAATCTTTCGAATTTTCTTTTGTTAAAATAATTAATCCAATAGAAAAACAATCAAGTATATTTTGGAAATCATTTTGAAAATTGAAATTTATGTCTTTTCCAAAATCATTCATTTATTTAATTTAATTATTCTGTCAATTTTATTTCTATAATTCAAGTTTTTGTAAAAAAAAATAAAAAAAAAAATAAAAAATTTAAAATATGAGTTTTGCAGACCATATAATATCAGAAATTAATAAATTTCGAATAAACCCAAAATCAATTCAACAAAGACTTCAAATATTTAAATTAGGTTTATCACGTTTAAGAGCAACAGACCCTTTTTTAACAGAAATACAAAAATTTATAGATGAAACAAATAATATGTTTCCAATGAGACCATTACATAAAAATGATATATTATGTAAAGTAGCAAGAAATGAAATAGAAATATTTGCAACAAATGAAGAAATGTATGATAAATTTATATATGGTGATAATTTAAGAGGAATAATTCCAGATTATTATTTAAAAGAAAATTGTTGTTTAATTGCTGATGTTGGTGCTGATGAACCTGGAACTTTTGTTAATAAAATTTTAGTAAATAAAATTGATAAAGAAAAAATTGGAAGAAAATTTTTAACTCAACCTAAATATACTCAAATAGGTATTGCTACTGCTATTAAAAATTCAGAAAATTATATTTTAATTATTTTAGCTGAAAATCAAGCTAAAATGAGAAGTAATATACCTTTACCTGAAGGAGATTTAACTGAATTAAAACAAGCTTTTGATTTTTTTGATATATATAAAAGAGGTGAAATTTATCCTAAAATTGTGTTAGAAAATTT
>JAEEGL013837534.1_pt1 | contig 42222 bp, 39 predicted proteins | sample 9134231 | NCBI WGS metagenome assembly JAEEGL01 (sample SAMN16246548, study PRJNA631951) | gut metagenome | biome: gut microbiome; feature: rumen; material: fiber-attached | host: Bos | place: Iran: Karaj | collected 2018-10 | reverse complement strand
TTTTGCATAAAAATAGATATTTAAAAATTAAACATAGACTTATAAGACTCGAAGGAAATGCTAATTTATGAGAAGGTAAATGTCAAATAAAAAAACACCGCCTTCAAAGGCGGTGTTTTTGTTGCTTAAACACGAAAGTGTTTATTTCTTTGCTTTTGCCTTAACAGCGGCCTGAGCAGCTGCCAAACGAGCAACAGGAACACGGAACGGTGAGCATGAAACATAATCTAAACCGCATTCTTCAAAGAATTCGATAGATTTCGGATCACCGCCATGTTCGCCGCAAACACCCAAGTGAATATCAGGGTTAACTTTGCGGCCTTCAACACAAGCACGTTTAACAAGTTTGCCGACACCTTCAACATCAATAGATGCAAACGGATCAGCAACATAAATGCCGCGAGCGCGATATTCATCCAAAATTGCACCCGTGTCATCACGGCTCATGCCGAGCGTTGTTTGTGTTAAGTCGTTTGTGCCGAAGCCGAAGAAAGCTGCACTTTGAGCAAGTTCTTCAGCCATTAAGGCAGCACGAGGCAATTCAATCATTGTGCCGACAATGTAGTGAACTTTCTTGCCTTTCTCGGCAAAAACCTTCTCGGCTGTCGTGTCGATAATAGCCTTAACAATATCAAGCTCTTTCTTAGAACCTGTCAAAGGAACTTCGATTTCAGGAATAACCTTAACACCGGCATCTTCAGATTCGATAGCAGCTTCGATGATAGCACGTGTTTGCATTTCAGCGATTTCAGGATATGTAATCGGCAAACGGCAACCACGATGACCGAGCATCGGGTTCAATTCGTGCAAAGCATTTGTTCTGGCTTTAACTTCTGCCAAAGTTTTGCCGAGCTTATCGGCAAGTTCCTGCATTTCAGGATCTGTATGCGGCAAAAATTCGTGAAGCGGCGGGTCAAGCAAACGGATTGTAACCGGCAGACCATCCATAATTTTGAACAAATCTTTGAAGTCTTGCTTTTGATAAGGCAGCAAACGAGCCAAAGCCTCACGGCGACCGGCTTCGTTATCAGCCAAAATCATGGCACGCATATCAGCAATTCTGTTGGGTTCAAAGAACATGTGTTCCGTACGGCTCAAACCGATACCTTGAGCACCGAATGCCAAAGCTTGTTTGGCGTCTTGAGGTGTTTCGGCATTGGCACGAACTTTCAAACGACGGATTTGATCAACCCAGCCCATGAGTTTTCCGAAGTTGCCTGAATTTGTATCGGCTTGAACGGTCGGAATTTGGCCTTCAATGATTTGACCTTTGGCACCATCCAAAGATACCCAATCGCCTTCCTTAATGACAACACCGCATTTTGTAGCCATTGTTTTGGCTTTAAGGTCAATGGTGATGTCTGTAGAACCGGAAACGCAAGGTGTGCCCATACCGCGAGCAACAACGGCTGCGTGAGAGGTCATACCGCCGCGAGCTGTAATAACACCTTGAGAAGCATGCATACCGCCGATATCTTCAGGAGATGTTTCGTTACGAATTAAGATAACTTTTTCGCCTTTGGCTGCCCAAGCTTCAGCGTCTTCTGCGCAGAATACGGCACGACCGACTGCAGCACCCGGAGATGCCGGTAAACCGGTTGCAATAACGTTTTTCTTTGCTTTCGGATCAAGCATCGGGTGCAACAATTGATCTAATTGATCAGCACCAACGCGCATAATGGCTTCTTCGTGATTGAGTAAACCTTCTTCAACCATTTCAACGGCCATACGAACGGCAGCAGCAGCTGTTCTCTTACCGTTACGGCATTGAAGCATCCAAAGTTTGCCATGCTCAATCGTGAATTCCATATCTTGCATGTCTTTATAGTGAGCTTCCAAATTGTTACGTGCATCAACAAGCTCTTTATAAAGGTGAGGCCATCTTTCTTCCAAAGATGTGCCGTCGCCGATTGAGCCCATCGGTTGCGGTGTGCGGATACCGGCAACAACGTCTTCGCCTTGTGCGTTGACAAGATATTCGCCGTAATATCTGTTTTCACCGGTTGCAGGGTCACGAGAGAAGCAAACGCCCGTTGCGCAATCATCACCGGCATTACCAAACACCATGGTTTGAACGTTAACAGCCGTACCCCAGTCGCCAGGAATGTTGTTTAATTTACGATATGTGATGGCGCGGGCAGACATCCAAGAACCGAATACGGCGCCAATTCCGGCCCAAAGCTGATCCCAAGGATCTTGCGGAACAACTTTGCCGATCTTTTGGCCGATTTCTTTATAAATATTGACGAGTTCTTTTAAGTCATCAGCTGTCAAATCCGTATCAGATTTGTAACCATGAGCTTTTTTCATGTTTTCCAAAGCTTCTTCATAAAGCTCTAAATCTGCGCCCAAAACAACATCTGAGAACATTTGAAGGAAACGACGATAAGAGTCGTAAGCAAATCTTTCAGAACCTGATGCTTTGGCCAAAGCCTTAACCGTTTCATCATTCAAACCGAGGTTCAAAACCGTATCCATCATACCCGGCATTGAAACTCTGGCACCTGAACGCACCGAGACCAAAAGCGGATTAGAATTATCTGCAAATTTTTTGCCCATAATTCCTTCAACATATTTAACGGCTTCTTTAACCTGATCTTTCAAATCAGCCGGATATGTGTTGTTGTTTGCGTAATAATATGTGCAGACTTCTGTTGTAACGGTAAATCCGGGAGGAACGGGCAAGCCGACTTTGTTCATTTCGGCCAAGTTCGCACCCTTACCGCCCAAAAGATTTCTCATGGAAGCATCGCCTTCGGCGCTACCATTACCAAATTTATAAACCCATTTACTCATGGTTATTATTGCTCCTTTGTAGCAAGTTAGTTAAACACACAGCCCAAAAATCGCCTCAAAAAACGAAATTTTGAGCCAAAATTAGATAAAAACTTTTTCAAGTTGCCCGAAATTTATACCGATATTTGCGATTCTTCAAGCAAAAAATGAAAGAAATGCGCTATAAAATAAAAACCCCGCTTATCAAAAGCGGGGCTGAAAATGAAAGAATCTGCTTAGTAACCAATCAAACGAGAGGGGTTACCCATCAAAATCATGCATCTTTGACCGGGGGACAGTAAAACATCCGTGCCCTGTGTCAAAGTCATGACCTGACCGTTGTCGAGTTGGACAACATATTCATAACCTGTTTGATAAGAAAGAGCACCTTGTGCCTTGTTGCCGGCATATCCGCCCAAAGCCGCACCGCCGATGGCACCTAAATTATGCGCCGTGCTGCCGCTGCCGATGGCATATCCGCCGACACCGCCGGCAACAGCACCTAAGAGTGTGCCGACATTGTTGTCGGATTTAACGCTGACCTGACGAACGCTGATAACAGAGCAGGGGCTTGCTGCCGCGGCTCTGCCGACAGAACTCGTGCCGTATTGATTGGAATTAATGTCGGCCTGACAAGCGGCCAATAAAGCGGTAAAACCTAAAAGAGCAACTGTTTTTCTCATAAATAAACTCCTCTTAAAAGAAATAAAAAAAGATAACTTATAATATACAAAAAAAAATTTTGTTGTCAACGCTAGACTTTCAAATTTTGTTGATGTATAGTGCATAAAGTTTAAAAGAAAAGATTAGAAAGTAAAGGATATTTTTGTTATGCTAAAACGTTCAAAAATCGTTGATTTGCTGAGCTCAGATGCAGCTAAAGACAAAGTTTTGATCAAAGGCTGGGTTAAAACCCGCCGCGACGCGAAAGATTTTTCGTTTGTCGAAGTAAATGACGGCTCTTGCTTAAAAAATATGCAAGTTATTGCGATGAATAATTTGAACAATTATGAAGATATCAAAAAATTATCCACAGGTTCATCGGTCGCCGTTGAAGGAGCACTGGTCGAGTCGCAGGGCGGCAGCCAAAAATATGAAATTAAAGCTCAGGATATTAAAATCTACGGCATTGCACCGGATGACTATCCTTTGCAAAAGAAAAAAATGACGGATGAGTACCTGCGCACGATTGCCCACTTAAGACCACGCACAAACAAATACGGTGCGGCTTTCCGAATTCGCTCGGAATTGTCGTATGCCATCCACAAATTCTTTCACGACAGAGGCTTTAATTATGTTCATACGCCGATTATCACGGGTTCTGACTGTGAAGGTGCGGGCGAGATGTTTCAGGTCACAACGCTTGATTTAAACGATGCACCCAAAACAAAAGACGGCAAAATCAATTATGCCGAAGACTTTTTCGGACGTGAAGCGCATTTAACCGTTTCGGGACAACTAAACGGCGAGATGTATGCGTGTGCATTAGGCGATATATATACATTCGGTCCGACATTCAGAGCCGAAAATTCAAACACGCCGCGCCATGCCGCCGAGTTTTGGATGATTGAGCCTGAAATGGCTTTCGCCGATTTGCACGATGATATGGATTTAGCCGAAGATATGGTAAGATTTTGCATTAAACACCTGATGGAACATTGTGCATCGGATTTGGAGCTGTTTGAAAAGTTTGTTGATCCGACTTTAAAACAAACGCTTGAAAATATTGCGCACAACAGCTTTGCAAGGGTAAGTTACAGTGAGGCGATTGAGCTGATGAAAAAATCAGGTAAGAAGTTTGAATATACGCCGGAATACGGGATTGATATGCAAACGGAACATGAGCGTTTTTTGGCGGAAGAACACTTTAAGAAACCGGTGATCGTATATGACTACCCGAAAGAAATTAAAGCTTTTTACATGCGCTTAAATGATGACGGGAAAACGGTTGCAGCGATGGATGTTTTGGTGCCGAGAATTGGTGAATTAATCGGCGGTTCGCAACGTGAAGAGCGTTATGATGTGTTGGTTAAACGCATTGAAGAACTCGGGATGAAAGCTCAAGATTATGAATGGTATCTTGATTCGCGTAAATACGGAACGGTTCCTCATGCGGGTTTCGGACTTGGCTTTGAGCGTATGATGATGCTGGTAACGGGGATTGCAAATATACGTGATGTGATACCGTTTCCAAGAACACCGAAATCCGTTAACTTCTAAGGAGTTTGATATTGAAAAAGTTTTGGGTAATCGTTTTAATTTCTGCTTTTTCCTGCACCTCTTGGGCGCAGGAAGAAACGGCTTTTCCTCAAAACGAACAAATTTTTGAGTTTTCAAAGCCGAAATGCACGGATAAGGCTTTTGAGGCAAGGGCCTTTGAGACGATACAATCGTATCTTAAGCAAAAACCTGAAACATTTAGCATAAACAAACGTATGAAAGCATTGAAATTAAAAGGAATAAAAGGATTTGAAGAGGTTTCTCCGATAAATTTTGGTCCCAAAGAGGATTATAATACGGCCAATGCACTTATGATGGTTAAAATTAACAAAAAGATAGAACAGGAAGATATTTTACTCTGCAAACAAACGGGAACCGCAAAAAATCCGATTTATATTTTAGCCCATCCCTATTTTGATAATATTAAAGCATATGTGATTAATTTGGATCGGAATTCAACAAATTACGAAGATATTTCGTTTATCTATCCCTGAGGGTTATAAATGAGCGAAAATAAAAATTTAATTGTTGTCGATACGCAAAAAAATCTTCCCGTTATTGTTGAAGATAATGGGTTAGCTTCTTATTTGGAACAAATCAAAAAATTTCCTGTTTTAAGTGAAGAAGAAGAAAATGCATTGGTGAATGATTTTGTTAAAAACGGAAATTTGGAGGCAGCGCAAAAACTGATTACTTCGCATTTAAGACTGGCGGCCAAAATTGCATTAACATACAGACGCTACGGCTTGCCGATGCAGGATATGATTTCGGAGGCAAACATCGGATTAATGCAGGCGGTTAAAAAATTTGATCCGAATAAAAAAGTGCGATTGGCAACATACGCTCTATGGTGGATTAAAGCCGCTATACACGATTATATTTTACGCTCATGGTCGCTTGTTAAAATCGGGACCGTTGCGGCTCAGAAGAAATTGTTTTACAATTTAGGTCGTCTTAAAGCGCGTTTAGGTATCTATGAAAATAAAGAATTAGAACCTCAGGTGGTCAAGAAAATAGCGCATGAACTTGTGGTTGATGAAAAAGATGTGATTGAAATGAACAGGCGTATCGGCGGAGATAAATCTTTAAACACGCGGGTCAACTCAAATTCGGATGATGACGAAGCGGAAAAAATAGATATGCTCTCTGATGTTAGAGAAAATATTGAAGGAAAGCTTGCAAACAAAGAAGAAGCTTTAATGCGCCGTAAAATTTTGTTTGAATGTTTAAGTGAGCTTAGCGAACGCGAACAATTCGTTATCAAAAATCACATACTTTCGGAAACACCGATGACGCTTGATGAAATTGGAGAAAAATTTAAAATCAGCCGCGAAAGAGTGCGCCAAATAGAAAAGCGGGCGCTTGAAAAACTGACGGCATCCGTCAAGGCAAAGATAGCGGCATAAGATGACAGAATCAATTTATGAAAAAACACTCAAAGAATTAGCTGCCGGAAAAATCGAGTCGCCTCGCTTGGAAGCAAGACTTTTAATTGCTGACATTTTAAATGTGAATCCGAATTCGATATCAGCGCAAATAATGATTTCGAATGAAGATGAGAAGAAATTACGGATGAATCTCGAAAAGCGTTTGAAAGGAATGCCTCTTGATAAAATTTTAGGGCATAAAGCTTTTTATAAATATGATTTTGAAGTGTCAGAAGATGTTTTATCACCGCGTCCGGATACGGAGGTGTTGGTAGAAGCGGCCGTTCAAATAGCGAAAACGCAAAACATTAAAAATCTTCTTGATTTAGGTGTCGGATCAGGGTGTATTTTGCTGTCGATTTTAAAAGAAAACGACCAATTATCGGGCACCGGTGTTGACGTTTCTCAAAAGGCACTTCACACGGCACAAAAAAACGCATCAAACCTGGCTCTTAAAGACAGATGTTCTTTTCTTTGTAAAGATTGGAACGCTTCGGATTTCGGGAAATGTTTTGATCAGGGATTTGATATGATTGTTTCAAATCCGCCGTATATTAAAACAAGTGAAATAGAAAAGTTAGAGACAGAAGTTAAAGACTATGATCCGATGATTGCGCTTGACGGCGGTGAAGACGGTTTGAACGGTTACAGGCAAATAGCGTTTTTTGCGCCGAAACTGTTAAATCAAAACGGTTATATACTGCTTGAAGTCGGGGCGGGACAGGCCGCGGCTGTGCGGCATATTTTTGAGGAAAAGGGGCTTTCGTATTTAGAAACGTTATCTGATTTATCCGGAATTGAACGTGTGATTATCTTAAAAAAATGAATAAAACCTCTTGCAATTTAAAAAAAAATAAATATCATAGAGATATAAATAATATGGGCGGTTTAATTTGAGCCCGTAGCTTATTTCCAATAAACATATTTCTTTTATTTAACTAAAGCTTCATGGCTTTAATTTTAGGTGTTTAATGATGAAAAAAAACAATAGCAAGTTTCGTTCCAATAACAACAATATGTACAATTTAAATTATCGATTCGACAGCGTCAGTCCGGCAGGAAAATTTTCAGGTACGGCGCTTGACTTGATCAAACGTTATAATGAGTTGGCAAAAGAGGCATCTTCCGCTGGAAATTATGTCGAAATGGAAGTTTTTCGCCAATATGCGGAGCATTATCGTAAAATTGTAACGGAAATTAATGAACGTAAAAATGTAAACCAGTCTCAGTTAAATAAGACGGAAAAAGAGATTGAAGAAAAAGAAGAGCAACAGGCGCAAGACCAGTCGCAAGAAACACCGTCGGATGAGCAAAATGAAGAAGTTATTACGCAAAAACCGTTGTCGTTAAAAAAGAAAACATTGCAGGTTATTGAAGTTAAAGAAGATGCCGTAATGACAGATGATTTGAAAGAAACAAAAGCAAAGCGTGTTTATAAAAAGAAAGCGGAAAATTTAAAAGAAAACGCGGCTGCCGTATAAATGCAAGCCCAAAGGAAAAAACGGATGATATTTTTCGTCGGGATGATGATTCTTGTTATAGCATCAATCGCTTTCACGTATAAAGTATTGACGGCTTATACGGCGTTTCATTGGTTTTCAAAATTAGTTATTTTTACGGCTTTGGTGATATCTTGGTTTTCGCCGATATTGTTACATACATTACGCAAAGGTCCTGAATTCTTAAATGGATCTTTTTATGAGTTTGCCTATAAACTAGGCTATTTTATGATGGGCTTTGTTCTGATTTTAACAATGTTGCTGCTTTTCAGAGATATTGTATGGCATCTTATTTATGTTGTGTCACGCAAAGCAATATTTGATCCGAACAATGCACATAATATTAATGTGTTTAACCTCGTCACTTTATTTTTGGCTTTTGTGTTTTCGGTTTATGGTGTTTATGAGGCACACAAAACGCCGGTATTAAGACAATTAAGCATTCAGGATAAACGTATTGATGAACCGTCTAAAATTGTTGTGGCTTCCGATTTTCATATTAATCAATCAACACCGAAACGGCATATTCAAAAAATGATAAACATCATTAATGCGCAAAGCCCGGATTATATTTTGCTTGTCGGAGATATTGTAGATGATGAACCGGAACATACGCTTGAAAAATTTAAGATGCTTTCGGCGCTTCAGGCCAAAAAGATTTATATCAGTTTGGGAAATCATGAATATTACCGCAAACCGTACGCGTGGATAATTGAGTTTTCAAAATTAAACTTTACCGTTTTACAAAATTCGGGAGAAAAAATAGGCAAGACGGGTATTTTTGTGGCCGGTGTGCCGGATGCGGGATCCGCAAGTGTGAATTATAAGCGTGCATTTGAAGGGGCAGAAAATGAATATAAAATATTGATGTCTCATTCACCGACGGATTTTAAGGATATGGATAAATCTTTGTTTGACATTCAATTTTCCGGTCATACACATGGCGGACAAATGTTTCCGTTTCAATACATAACAAAAAAAGCTAATGACGGTTATTTGGCAGGGCTTTACGAAGACGGTAATACAAAACTTTTTGTTTCACGCGGGGCGGGTTATTGGGGACCGCCGATGCGTATTTTGGCAGAACCTGATATTGTTGTTTTAAATTTAAGGCCGTAAAGATGTCTTCGGAACTGAGAGAGGGTTTTGATATAGCCGAAAATTTTGATGTAAGCACACTAAAAGATTGTGCGGTTTTTTATAGCATCAGTTTTTTACAAACGGCAAAAAACAGAGACTTGGCTTATGAATATGTGAAACAGCACCCGAATTGTAAAACATTAGATCATACGCCGTGCGGAAAAACTTTATGCGAAAAAGGTTATCAAAGCACCGATAAGGAAACTTTTGAAAAATATAAGCTTATTTGGAAAACGGCCTCAGAACGCTTTGTGAGCGCGGCAAGCGGGAATATAACGGCTTTTATTGAAGGAGCAGATATGAGAAGCACTTTTTGCACGGTCGAAATTCCAAACATTTTGGCAAACTCAAAAATTAAAACGATTAACGGCGTGGATAAATTTGAGTTTTTAAAAAAATTTATTGCTTAATTGCAAAAATAACACTTGCATTTTGAAATAAAAAAGCTTAAAAAGAAACCTTGAAAATAATTCATTTTTAGGAGATTTCAGATGCCTTCAGTTGTTAATGATAGCTGTATTAAATGCAAAGCTTGCGCAAGCGTTTGCCCTGTAGATGCATTTCATGAAGCGGAAAACCAATTGGTCGTTAATCCGGATGTTTGCATTGATTGCGGTGTTTGCATTTCAGAATGCCCGCAAGAAGCAATTTCAAATGATTCGGATGCTGATCCGGAAGTTGTAAAGTTCAACGCAGAACAATCAAAAGTTTGTCCGAATGCTAACGACTAATCTTTGAAGACAGAGTTAACAAAAAACCTCAAGTTTTGCTTGAGGTTTTTTTATTATTTAAATTGAATTTAAAAGAACATGATTTGTGAATAAATGCCGTTAAGAGTGTTTAATTGCTGAACCAAATTTTCGGCATCTTTTTTTGGGGTATCCATAACAACATGTATCAAACGAATGCCTCTTTTTTCATAAGGCATTCCCATACGGCAAATGATGCAATCCGAAAAATGATGCAAAAGAGCATTGACTTCGGGGATTTTTTCAAAATTTTCAATTCTGATACCGAGAGTGGCAATTTGATTGTTCATGAATTTTCTCCTTGAGAGTTAGGGTTATCTGAAGAATGTTCACCGTTTAAATTATATAAAAATTGTTTTTCTATTTTTAAATACTGTGTCAAAAGCCATTTTGAACGGCTGATGATAAAGACCGAAATAACGAGCAGTAAAAAAGTCATTTTTGGATTTTCGGTTAAAAACTGGTGCACGGCAGTCATGATAAAAAACATGACAAGCAAAAGCCGAAAACTTGTTAAGATCAGAAGCGGAAGTCGATTTGCCGGACGGGCATACCACAAAACCGTGTATATTTTGGAAATCCGCTCATTAGAAAGAAGAAGATTTTTAACCGTTTCTTTGTTTTCTTTCAAAACGTTTTTAAACATAGATTTATTTGCAGAAGAATCGTTTGAAATTTGTTCATTAACTTCTATATCTGCTTCAAGTTCGGAAGGCTGTTTAAGATGTAATTTGACCAAGATAATGTTGACAATATCCGAAACAACGAAGTGCCCGCCGATTAAGGCTTTTAAAAACGGTGACATCATAAGAAGAACCGCAACGGTTAATAAAATGCGCATCGGAACATTCGGAATGTATTGGCTTACAAAAGGACGAATGATTTGAGAGAAAAAAGCAATAATGGCATATAAAATCAAAGAGAAAAGAAAAATACGGATAAAATAGCTTTTAAATAGAGCGCGCCAGAGTTTTTCTTCGGTAACGGTGGTTATTTCCGTTTTAGATGTTTGGTCGATATAATCGCGCCATTTTTGCGGTAAAATTTTTTCAAGAAGCTTATAAACTTTGGGCGCCGAATTAATCATAATAGGTGTTAAGAAGGTTGTGATAACGGAAACGGAAACAATAATCGGATAAACAAAATCATCCAAAACTTTTAAGCTCATTCCGAGTGCGGCAATAATAAAGGCAAATTCTCCGACCTGAGCAAGAGAAAAACCGCCTTGAACGGATGTTTTCAAATTTTGTCCGGAAATAACAAAGCCTGATGTGGCAAAGACAACCTGACCGATTAAAACAACAAGGGTGATAGCGGCAATCGGGTAGGCATAAGTGATAATCATTTCGGGATTAACCATCATACCGACGGTTATAAAGAAAACAGCGCCGAAAAGATCTTTAAGGGGTTTGATGATGTTTTCGATTCGGTGAATGACTTCGGTTTCTGATAAAAGAGAACCCATAATAAAAGCGCCTAAGGCCGAAGAGAAACCGGAATAAACGGCCAAATAAACCATAGATAAAGTCAAAGCAATTGAAACAAGAAGAAGCATTTCATCCGAAAGGAAATTGGAAAGTTTTTTGAGTATGGTCGGAATAATATAAATACCGACAACAAAACATAAAACCAAGAAAGTGAAAAGCTTTAAAATACTTAAACCGATGGCCTCTCCGTCAATACCTTTGCCGATGGCGATGGTCGGAAGCAATACGAGAAGCAAAACGCCCATGATATCTTCAATAATCAAAACGCCGAAGACCAGATCCGTAAATTTTTGTTTTTTAATTTTTAAATCATCAAAGGCCTTAATAATAATGGTGGTTGACGACATCGAAATCATAGACCCCAAAAAGAAGCTGTCAATGGTACTCCAGCCTAAAAACAGACCGGTATAATAACCGCAGAAAAGCAGGAGAAAAATAACAAGCGTCGCCGTAAGCAGAGCAGACTTTCCGACACTGACCATTTTGTTAAAACTAAACTCAAGACCGAGCGAAAAAAGCAAAAAGATAACACCGATATCAGCCCATAAGTTCAGATTTGCCGTATCTGAGACAGTCGGCAAAAAATTAAGATACGGACCTGCAAAAATTCCTGCAAGTAAATACCCTAAAACCATCGGTTGTTTTAATTTTTTAAATACAATGGTTGTGATTGCGGCATAAACCGTAATCAGCATTAAGTCAGAAATAAGCGGGTGCAGACCATGCATGTTTTTTTTCCTGTTTTGAATATGTTTTTCCAAATATAATAAAGGTGAAATGTTAATATTTATATAAATCATGAAAGTTTTTTTTCTAATCCCTCTTGCGAAGAAAACTTTAAAACCCCATATAAAAATCATGTTGTTTAATATGGGAGTATTTAAGCCATGAGTGAAAAGAGAGAATTTCAAACCGAAGTTGCTAAATTGCTTGATATCGTGATTAATTCGCTTTATTCGGAAAAATATATTTTTTTAAGAGAGTTGATTTCAAATGCGAGCGATGCATGCGATAAATTAAAATTTTGGTCTTTGACCAATCCCGAAATAAAGGCTCCCGGCGCGTTTAAAATTACTTTAACACCGAATGCGGAGGAAAATACATTAACCGTTTCGGATAACGGTATCGGTATGAATAAAGAGGACTTAATCAATCATATCGGCACGATCGCAAAATCAGGCACGGCCGATTTTGTAAAAAATATGAGTGAGAATGGTTCGGCAGTAGATCTTATCGGACAATTCGGCGTCGGCTTTTATTCCGCATTTATGGTTGCAAAAAAAGTGGAAATTACGACAAAGAAGGCAGGTGAAGACCAAGCTTACAAATGGATATCGGATGGCCTTGACGGTTTTGAAATAGAAGAAGCAAAGCGCAAAACAAACGGCACCGATATTAAACTGTTCTTAAAAGATGATGCCAAAGATTTTACCGATACGGTTTATTTAAGACATATTGTCCGCACTTATTCCGACCATGTCGAATATCCGATTGTTTTGGATTTGGGTAAAGCAGGTGAGGAAACAATCAACACGGCATCGGCTTTATGGACGAGAAACAAAGCGGAAATTACCGAAGATCAATATAAAGAATTTTATCACCATATTTCGAAAAACTTTGACGATCCGTGGATGACGCTTCATTTTAAAGCAGAAGGCAGCATCGAATATAATGCGCTTTTATATATTCCGTCAACGGCACCTTATGATTTGTTTCAACCGGATCGACAACAAAGCCTAAAGCTTTACGTGAATAAAGTTTTTATTTCGGACAAAATTGAAGGCTTAATGCCGGCTTATTTACGTTTTGTAAAAGGCGTGATTGACAGTTCGGATTTACCGCTGAACATTTCGCGTGAGATGCTCCAGCAAAATGCGCTCTTGGCAAAAATCAGACAAGGCACGGTCAGCCGAATTTTGAAAGAACTGAAGAAGCGTATTTCAAATTATGATGATTATCTTAAGTTTTGGAATGCTTTCGGCACGGCCTTTAAGGAAGGAATTTATGAAGATTTTTCAAATAAGGAAGAAGTTGCCGCCCTTTCGCTTTTCGCATCAACAAATGATGAGAGCAAACTCACGACTTTAGATGAATACATCAGCCGCGTTCAAGGCGAGCAAAAGGCAATCTATTATATCACGGGCGATGATGTGCCGACTCTTCGTAACAACCCGCAGCTTGAGGCATTTAAAGAAAAAGGTATTGAAGTTTTGTTGTTAACAGATCCGATAGATGAATTTTGGACACAAGTGTTGACTTCTTATAAAACATTTGCCGTTAAACATATTTCAATGGCAGATGTTGATTTGAAAATTGAAAGAAAAGATAAAAAAGCGCAAGAGGGAAGCCTTAAAAAGCTGACCGATTTTATGACAGATCTTTTCAAAAATGAGGTCGGTAAGGTTGAAATAAGCGAAAAGCTGACAAAGAGCCCTGCAGCCTTAAATGTGGAGAACGGCCAGATGAGTATTCATTTAGAGCGTTTGATGCGGAATCATCAGCAACAAACGGCTTTTGCAAGTACCAGAATTTTGGAAATCAATCCGTATCACCCGTTGATTATTAAACTTTCAGAAATGATGGCAGACGAAAAATTGAAAACAAAGGTGGCGGATATTTCACGGCTCATTTTAGACCAAGCTAAAATAGCTGAAGGTGAGGCTGTTTCGGATGCGGCTTTCTTCGCCGAAAAATTCAGCGATTATTTGTTAAAAGCAATCTAAATGAAAAACAAAATGCTCTATGCATTTCGAAGCATCTGATTAAAGGTCGATTCGGCTAAGTTGATTTCGAACTGATCAAGGGTTCTGTCGGTCGGGATTTCTCTGTCTAAAACAAGATTAACAAGATTAAGAAGCAGCTTTTCCTGTAAAAGCTCAAGATATTGTTCTTCTTGAGGGAGAGTGGGTAAATAAAGCAATTCTAAAAAAGTTTCTTGTTTCGATGTTTTTAAAATATCTTTTTTGAGCGATTCGGTTTGACTGGGCAGAAAACGACCGTTATCATCGGTAACCTGCAAAGATTGAACAACTTTGTAAAATGGCTCAAAAAGGGGATATTTAAGCACTTTAAGCCCGTTAAGATCGGTTATCTCAAACGGGTCAAAGTTTTGCAGTTCATCTAATCTGATCTTGTTGTCATACAAGGCCAAATCGGTTGAACGTAACTTTTCCTGTGCTTTTGTTTCAAACATCAAAAGTGCTCCTTTTTAGCAAATCTTTTAGAAAAAAAGTTAAAAGATTTTATTTTTATTTACGATTTATTGATTAAATATAATCTATATTTATTAAAAAATTGTAATTTTTATAAGGAAATCGTTATGTCTCGAAATGCCATAGAAGTTTTTGACAACACTTTAGTGCCGATGGTTATTGAGCAAACCTCGCGCGGTGAACGTTCGTTTGATATTTTTTCGCGACTCTTAAAAGAGCGCATTATCTTTTTAACGGGTGAGGTTAATGATGAAGTTTCATCACTCGTTTGTGCCCAACTCCTGTTTTTGGAATCGGAAGATCCGAAAAAAGATATTTTCCTTTATATTAATTCTCCGGGCGGTGTGATTACATCGGGCATGGCAATGTATGACACAATGCAATATATTTCATGTGATGTGGCAACGCTTTGTATCGGTCAGGCATGTTCAATGGGGTCTTTCCTGCTTGCAGGCGGGGCTAAAGGAAAACGCTTTTCATTGCCTAATTCGCAGATTATGATTCATCAACCCTCCGGCGGTGCAAAAGGTCAGGCGGCAGATATCGAAATTCAAGCCAAATTAATTTTGGATATGCGCAAACGCTTAAATGAAATCTATGCCTTAAATACGGGGCAAAAACTTTCGGTTATTGAAAAAGCAATGGACAGAGATAATTTTATGACACCGATTGAAGCGAAAAAATTCGGTTTGATTGATGAAATTGTAAAAAATCGTGTGGAAATAAAATAAGGAGCGAAAATGAGCGAAGAAGATAAATCATTACATTGTTCTTTTTGCGGCAAAAGCCAAAATGAAGTTAAAAAATTAATTGCGGGACGCGGTGTTTATATTTGCGATGAGTGTATTGATGTTTGTATCAATATCGTGGCAGACGAATTGCACCAGGAAAAATCATCTTCTCCTGTTTTTGACGGACAGTTGCCGACTCCGTCCAAAATTAAAAGCTTTTTAGACCAATACGTAATCGGTCAGGACGAAGCAAAGAAAGTTCTTTCCGTGGCCGTTTATAACCACTATAAGCGCTTAAATTGTCAAAGCGAACACAAAGATGTTGAAGTTTCGAAATCAAATGTTGTGCTGATTGGTTCGACGGGTTCGGGCAAAACACTGCTAGCACAAACATTGGCACGCATTTTGGATGTGCCGTTTGCGATTGCCGATGCAACAACTTTGACCGAAGCCGGTTATGTCGGTGAAGATGTCGAAAACATTATCTTAAAACTCGTTCAGGCAGCAGATTATGATATCGAAAAAGCCGAGCGCGGCATTGTCTATATTGATGAAATCGATAAAATCACGCGCAAAACGGACGGTCCGTCAATTACGCGCGATGTTTCGGGCGAAGGTGTTCAACAAGCTCTCTTGAAAATCATTGAAGGAACGGTGGCAAATGTTCCGCCTCAAGGCGGTCGTAAGCACCCTCAGCAAGAATTTTTACATGTTGATACGACAAATATTTTATTCATTTGCGGCGGTGCATTTGCAGGGCTTGAAAAAATTATCGGCAAACGCGGCAAAAACACATCTATCGGTTTTGGGGCGAAGGTGGCATCAAAAGAAGATGCCGGTATCGGTGAAATCTTAAAAGATGTTCAATCGGAAGATTTATTGAAATTCGGTTTAATTCCGGAGCTGATCGGGCGTTTACCGATTATTGCAACCTTAAACGATTTGGATGAAAACGCGTTAATCAAGGTGATGACAGAGCCGAAAAACGCTTTAATGAAGCAATATACAACGCTTTTTGATATGGAAGATGTGAAATTGACCGTAACCGAAGAAGCACTTCGTGCCATTGCTAAAAAAGCAATCGAAAAGAAAACGGGTGCGCGCGGTTTAAGGTCGATTATGGAAGGAATTTTGCTCGATTTGATGTATGAAATTCCGGATATGAAAGACGTAACCGAAGTTATTGTCAATGAAAAAGTTGTCAATGAAGGCTCAAAACCGGTTCTGATTAAGAAAAAGAAAAGCAAATCAGCTTAAAAAAAAGCCTCTCGTTTGAGAGGCTTTTTTAATCAAAATAAAAATACCAAATTTTCTTGACGATTCGAATATAAACAAAAAGCGCTTATGAGAGCGCTTTTAGAATTTTTTGAGCAATTTCTTCATAGGCTTTTGTGTTCGGGCTGTCAGGCAAAGCAGCCACAACAGGCGTTCCGGCATCGGCATTTTGACGAATGGCAATATCAAGAGGAATTTCGCCTAAAAATTGCTCGCCTAAACGCTCGGCTGTTTCTTTCGCGCCGTTTTCGCCGAATATATAGGCTTTTTTACCGCAATCAGGGCAAACATAATATGCCATATTCTGCAATAAACCTAAAATTTTAACGTCAATTTTTTCAAACATATTAACGCCTTTAACGGCATCGATTAAGGCAATATCCTGAGGGGTTGAAACAATAACGACACCGTCGAAATCAATGCGTTGCGAAAGAGTGATTTGGATATCGCCTGTGCCGGGAGGCATATCAATAACCATAACATCAATATCTCCCCAGTTTGTTTCTTTAAACAATTGTTCAATAGCGCCGCAAGCTTTTGCCCCGCGCCAAATAAGAGGTGTATCTCTGTCAACAAGCGAGCCGATGGACATCGCTTTAACGCCGAAATTTTCAAAAGGCTCAAATATGGTGCCGTTGTAAGAAACGGGCGGCGTGTTTTCAAAAGAAAGCATGGTCGGGATTGAGGGACCGTAAATATCAGCATCAAAAATAGCTGTTTTTTGCCCCAAATTTGCAAAAGCAAGCGCTAAATTAACGGCTGTTGTTGACTTGCCGACCCCGCCTTTGCCGGAAGCAACGCCGATAATGTGCTTAATGTTTTGCATTTTCCATTTTTCGATTCCGGACGAAACGGGAGCAGCTTTTTTGCGAGTGAAAATAACGGTGGCTTTGGATACGCCGTCGGCATTTAACAGCTCTTTTTTCAAATCTTCGGCTTTTTCCATGTTTTCGGGTGTGTCAATCAGCGTAATAATGATGCGCCCGTCAAGATTTTGAATGTTTTCAATATGTTCAAGCGAAAAATATTTTTGCACGATTTGTTCGATGTTTGGCATGGAAGCTTTCCTTTGTAATGTGGATATCAAGAAGTGCGCCGTTGTTTTTAATATATATTTATATTATTTTATCAGGCGTGGTCAACAAAAAAATTTATGAGGACAGATCAATGGCAAAAAAGAACAATCCTTGGGAAGAAGATTTGCCGCCGGAGCCGTTCGATTCTAACGGCACTGCGACAAGAAAAATGAAAGTCGTTTCGCCCTTTAAAGTCGCGAAATTAAACGGCACAAAGAATAGCTTTAAAATACAATTTAAGCTGATTTTTGCGGCAATTTTTCTTTTATGGCTGGCATCCGGTTTTTATCAGGTTCAGCCGAGTGAACAGGGTGTTGTTCTTCGCTTTGGAAAATATGTGGACACGACAGATTCGGGATTGCATTATCATTTGCCTTATCCGATAGAAAGTGTTATCAAAGTGAATGTGACGCAAGAACGAAGCATTAATTTAGGCGTTGCCGAAAATACAAGTCAAAACAGATATATGAACAATAATCATTCAAGCGTGGCGTTAAATTCATTTACCGAGAGCCATATGCTGACCGGCGATGAAAATATCGTGGATATCAACTTAACGGTTGTTTGGAAAATTAAAAATGCCAAAGATTATCTGTTTAATGTCAGAAGTCCGGATGTAACGGTTCGAGTCGCGGCTCAATCGGTGTTAAGAGAAATTGTCGGACAATCCGAAATGCAGCCGATTATTACGGGAGATCGCGGCAAAGTTGAAAACGAAACCAAAACCGAGCTTCAAAAGCTGATGGATGACTTTGGAGCCGGTATTGTCATTGTACGTGTCAAACTCCAAAAAGCAGACCCGCCGAAGCAGGTTGTTGACGCGTTTAACGAGGTTCAAAGGGCAAAAGCGGACCAAGAGCGCTTTAAAAACGAGGCGGAAGCTTACAGAAATGAGGTTTTACCAAAAGCTAAAGGTGAGGCGGTTAAGCGTTTGCAAGAAGCAGAAGCATATAAGGAAGCCGTGATAAATAAAGCAAAAGGTGATGCGGAACGTTTTACTTCGGTGCTAAACGCCTATAAAGAAGGAAAAACGGTAACAGCAACAAGGCTTTATCTGGAAACAATGGAAAAGGTTCTTTCAAAGTCAGATACAATCGTGATTGATTCTTCGGCAAAAGGTTCAAATGTGTTGCCTGTTCTGCCGATAGAAAGCAACAAAAACAAGTTGCGTGAAGTGTTGCTCGAGTCGTCTAAATAGGGAGAAAAATAATGAAAAATCAAATCAGATATATTGTTTTTGGATTGATTGTGTTGCTTGTTGTAGCGCTTTCGGGATCATTATATGTGGTTAATCAGGTTGAACAAGCGATCGTTCTTCAATTCGGCGAGCCTGTCAGAGTTGTGAAAGAACCGGGTTTGAAAATGAAGGTACCGTTTATTCAGAACGTTGTTTATTATGATACGCGTCTTTTGAACTTAGATCCGCCGGCTCAGGAAATTGTGTTGGGCGACAAGAAACGTTTGGATGTGGACAGTTTTACGCGTTATCAAATTATTGATCCGCTGCGTTTTTATCAGACCGTGCGTACGGAATTACAGGCGCAAAGCAAATTAGAAGAAATCGTTAATTCGTCGGTCAGAAATATTTTAGGTCGTATAACCTTACAAGAGCTTCTTTCGGAAAAACGCTCTCAGATTATGGCGGATATTTCGAATGCGGTTAAGAACGATGCGGCTCAAATCGGGGTGAAGGTGGCCGAAGTTCGCATTCGTCGTGCGGATTTGCCGATTGAAGTGCTTCAGGCGATTAATGATCGAATGAAAGCCGAGCGTGAGCGTGATGCAAAAGAAGCACGTGCACAAGGACAGCAAGCGGCGCTTCAAATCAGAGCAACAGCGGAAAAAGAAAGCACCATTATTGTGGCCGAAGCAGAGAAACAAGCTCAAATCATTAAGGGTGAAGGAGACAAAACGGCGACATCCATATGGAATAAAGCTGCCGGTGAAGATCCTGATTTCTATGCTTTTTACCGTTCGATGGAAGCTTATCGCGAGTCGATGGCAGATCATAACAACAGGCTTGTCCTTTCTCCGGATTCGGACTTTTTCAAATATTTTAAAAGCAAAATGAAATAGGAATTTTAAATGTTTCGAAAAATATTTTTGTTGTTCGTGCTGCTGAGTTTTAAAGCAAATGCTTTGGAGAGCTTTGCGCCGGTGGTTGAAAAAGTTATGCCGAGCGTTGTCAATATTTCAACTGAGATGCGTGAAAATGAAGATTCTCCTCAAGTGGAAAACAGCTTGGTGTTTTCGAATGACGGGCATGTTTCGTTGGGATCGGGTTTCTTTGCAGACAAAGAAGGCTATATTTTAACGAACAGGCATGTTATTGAAAAAGCAAAGAAGATCAAAGTTACGACTTTTGGCGGACAGACGTATGATGCTGAGATGAAAGGCGAAGATAAAATTTTGGATGTGGCTTTGATTAAAATAAACCCGCAAACAGAAATCAGTATAGCCGAATTTGCGGATTCCGATGAGCTTAAAGTCGGCGATTGGGTTGTTGCAATCGGAAATCCTTTCGGATTGTCAAATACGGTAACGCTTGGTATTGTTTCGGCAAAATCAAGAGATATTAAAGAGACTTTATTTGACGATTATATTCAGACCGATGCCCCGATTAATCCCGGAAATTCGGGAGGTCCGATGTTTAATCAAAAAGGTGAAGTCGTCGGTTTGAATACTTTGATTTTTTCTAAACAGGGAAACAGTTTGGGTGTCGGTTTTGCCATTCCGTCAAACCAGCTTAAGCCGATATATCAAGCTTTGAAACAAACTGGAGAAGCCGTAAGGAAATCGATAGGAGTGGGCTTAAAAGAAAGTTTTGATCAGGATAAAAAATTTTTGATCATTACCGAAATTTCAGATTCCGATTTAGCCAAAAGAAATGATTTGGAAACAGGTGATAAAATTTTGGCTTACAACAACAAGCCGATAATCACGTTACAAGCTTTTCAAAACGATATTGTCTGGTGGAATTCGGATAATCCTTTACAAATAACGGTTGAAAAAAACGGAGAACAACTTGAAAGAATAATAGAAGCGGAACCGCTTCAAAAGATGCCCGAGCCGGAAGTGCGGCAGGCACGGAAACCGGAAGGCGTTTTTTATCAGCAGATAGGGCTTTACCTGGATAATTTTAAAATTGTAGGCGTCGAAAAACAAAGTGAAGCGGAAGAAAAGGGTATTCAGGCAGGGGACGAACTCTTGCGCATTAATGATCATGCTTTAGCCCAAACAACAGATTTGCCGTTTTATATTACGGAAAGCATTTCTGAAGGAAAAAGCATGCGCCTCAGCTTAAAAGATGCCAACGGAATGTATTATTTCGTTGATTTAACGCCGACGGGAAAATAACAATGAAACGGGCTGATTTTTATCATTTGCAAAAGAACACGTTGGATGAAGCATTGCCAAAACTCGTTTTAAAAGCATACGAGACCGGTTTGCCGATTAAAATTAAAATCGGAAATGAATTGCGTGTTGATTTTTTAAACACAATGCTGTGGACATTTGATGAAGAAAGCTTTATTCCGCACGCTACCAAAAAAGACGGTTTTGCGGAAATGCAGCCTGTTTTTTTATCGTCAGATGATGATGTTCCGAATAACGCCAAAATTTTATTTTTGGTGGATGGGGCAGATGTTGATATGACAATGACCTCGGAATTTGATCGCATTTTGTATGTATTTGACGGAAACAATGAAGATGAGGTAAAAAAAGCAAGAAAGATGTGGAAAGCTTTCAAATCCGAAACAGCCGAGTGTCATTACTGGCAACAAAATGAAAGCGGAAAATGGGAAGAAAGTGAACAATCTCTAAAAAAAGATTGCGCCCAAAGCAAATAAAGCTATAATGAAAAGAACATTTCAAATCACAACTATGGAGATTAATTAAAATGTCTGAAAATAAAGATATCCTCGTGGCTAAAAAAGCAATTGACCGTGAGGTTGAAGCTTTAGAAATGATGAAAAATGAATTAGATGAAAATTTAAGCAAAGTATTAGACCTTATTGAAAGAAGCAAAGGTCGCGTTATTGTAACGGGAATGGGCAAATCGGGACATATCGGCAGAAAAATTGCGGCAACGCTCGCCTCAACGGGAACGCCTTCGTTTTTTGTTCACCCCGGAGAAGCAAGCCACGGCGATTTAGGCATGCTGACTTCTGATGACATTGTTTTAGCAATATCAAACGGTGGCGAATCAAAAGAATTGTCGGATATTTTAATGTATTGCAAAAGATATCATATCCCATTGATTTCGATGACGAAAAATCCGGACAGTACCTTAGGAAAGGCAGGGGACTATTTATTAAAACTGCCGAATGACGGGGAGGCGTGTCCTTTAGGTCTTGCGCCGACATCATCAACAACGGCGACATTGGTTTTGGGAGATGTTTTGGCAATTGCTTTAATGGAGCGCAAAGGTTTTTCGGCAACGGATTATAAACAACGCCATCCGGGTGGAAAATTGGGCGCAATCTTATGCAAGGTTTCCGATTTGATGCATACGGGCGATGAAATGCCTATTATTGATGAAGATGCAATTATGCAGGAAGCATTAATGACAATGAGTGCAAAAATGCTTGGGTGTGTCGGTGTCATCAACAAAAAAGGCGAACTGGTAGGAATTATTACGGATGGTGATTTGCGTCGCTGGATGTCGCCGAAATTAATTGAAGAAAAAGTTTCTAAGGTTATGACCAAAAATCCGAAGACGATACGTCCGGATGTTTTGGCAAGCGAGGCCGTTTATGTGATGAACAACACAGGTCGCGGTATCACAAATCTGTTTGTTGTCGAAAACGGAAAACCGATTGGGTTAATACATATTCATGATTGCTTGAGGGCAGGGGTTAACTAATTGGTTGATGTTCAAAAGATAGATGCGTTTTTTAATGGTAACGCGGTTTTAAAAACAGCAGAACGCCGAACGGAAAGTAAACGTTCGCGCGTTTTGCGTTTTGCAAAACTGGTGATGCCGTCAATTGCCGCTCTGTTAATCGGATTAATTCTCATTTTGCCGAATTTTAAGAAGGAGAACGTTGTTTCAAAAGAAGATTTGACATTGCCTCAAAAAGGAGAGTTGGAAAAACTGCATGCGGAAGATGCTTCTTTCTCTATGACGGATGCTGACGGAAAAATCAGTTCGTTTACGGCCGATTCAATGGATGAAACGAGCAGTATGTCTAAAGTTATTAAGATACAGAATCCTAAGGGCAAAATTCCGCTCAAAACAGAAGAAAAATTTGTTGATATTATCGCAAATACGGGTTTTTTTGATCAGGCGAAAAATACCATTCGCTTGGAGCAAAATGTGAAAGCAGTGTATGATAATCAAACGACTTTTGAAACAAATGAAGCTGAATATGATTTTAATAAAGCCTACGGACAAGGTCAAAAACCGATTCATGCTTATGGCAGTTGGGGAAAAATATGGGCGGACGGTTTTTCTTATGATAAAAACCAAGAGATCTTGTATTTGAACGGGAAATCAAAGCTTATACATGAAGGCGGTGTTCTAAAGGCATTTAAACAGGCAAGATATTATAAAGACTTAAATAAAATAGAGGCAGAGGGTAATGTGGTTTTAGAACAAGCTTCAAGTATGTTATATGCGGATAAAGTTGTGATGTGGTTTGAAAACGAAAAACAAATGGAGCTTAGAAAAGTAGAGGGTTTCGGCCATGTCAAAATTCGAACGGAAGATGGCGTGGCTCAAAGTGATAAAGGAATTTATTTGCCGCAGGAAAATAAGATTGAATTGGAAGGTAATGTTTCAATTCAAAAAGATAATAATATCATATATGGCGATAAGGCCGTTACAAATACGGAAACGAAAATCAGCAGAATGATTGCCGACGAAAAAAATAAAAAAGTATCGGGTATCATTCGAGGATCAAGTATTAAAAGGAAAAAACATGAAGAAAAGTAATGTATCAGATTCGGTCTTGGAAATTTTCAATATCGGCAAAAAATATAAAAATCGCTCGGTGTTGAGAAATGTTTCTTTGAATGTTCATCGAGGAGAAGCCGTCGGTTTGTTGGGACCGAACGGAGCCGGAAAGACTACGTGTTTTTATTGTGTGATCGGTTTGATTACGCCTGATTACGGTGATGTTCATATCAATGGAGAAGATATTACAAATATGCCGATGTATCGCAGAGCCAGAATGGGAATCGGCTATTTGCCGCAAGAAGCTTCCATTTTTCGTTCGCTTTCCGTTGAAGACAATATTAAAGCTATATTAGAGATTGTTGAAGAAGATGAAAGCAAAAGAGAAGCAAAGTTAGAAGAATTGCTTTCGGAATTTTCAATCGCGCATCTGCGTAAATCGCCGGCGGTTTCATTATCCGGCGGTGAAAGACGGCGTCTGGAAATTGCAAGGGCGTTGGCCAGTAATCCGGATTTTATTCTGCTTGATGAACCTTTGGCGGGTATTGATCCGATTGCTGTCGGTGAAATCCGCTCACTGGTATCGCAATTAAAGAACAGAGGATTGGGTGTTCTGATTACGGATCATAATGTCCGCGAAACTCTTGATATTATTGATCGTGCATATATTTTGCATGGCGGATCCGTATTAATGGAAGGAACGCCTGAAGAAATCGTCAAGAGCAAAGAAGTCAGAAAAGTTTACTTGGGCGAAGATTTTTCAATGTAAATTTTATATAATTGATTTTGCCGTAAATTTAATAAAAAAACAGTTGAGCTCTTGTTTTTTTTACCACTAAAACAAGAAAAGGATTGTTTATACAATCAAAGCAAGAAATTAAAAAAAATTGCCAAAAAAAATGTTGACGGAAAGACAAAAAAATGGTATAGTACGAGCAAGAACAAATTATGAATATTTATTAAACTTATATATATGAGTAAGACAAAAAAAATGATCATGGCGATAGGGATTATTGCTGTGATTTGCTCGGCTTGCAGCAAGAGCAACAAGATGGAAATGCCGAAGGCAGAAACCACGACCATTTCCGAAGTCCTGCAAGGCAAGCAGACGGTATTCTCTTTGGAAAATGGCTATCAGGTCAGCCGGAAGGGAGAAAAAGTCTGCCTTCGCTTTGAAAAGAAGAAGTTTCAGACGAAGGGTAAAGACCTGGCTTTTCTGTGGCAAGAAGCTAAAAAGGGCGATGTCGTCAAGGTAGTCGCCACAAAAAAAGGCTGGATCTATGTTCCTCAGCGCCCGTCCACAAAAATAGCAGACATGACGACCGAAGGTAATGTCAAAAAGTTTATCTTAGAGGATGGATGTCAAATAATTCAGAAAGGAAAGAAAATAACAATTTATTCCTCGACGAATGAAAAGGCATTTAAGCTGAAAGATGACGAAGTTGCTTTCCTTTGGGAAATGGCATTTGTCGGGCAAGAGGTTTCTTGGGAAGGAATGTCCATTCGACCGGTCGGTTTGCCCCAAATTGTTGGTGTCCAACAGTTGAAAGACTTCATCATTTATTACCTAAGTAACACTCAGGAAATTTGGGTGGATGCTGACAGCGAAAAGTTCTTCTTCTTAAAAGACCGTTCTGGCAATCGGATTGCCAGCTGCTCATCGGGAAAGTGGTATTATGAGTGGCTTAAAGCTCAAAAAGGTCAGGAAGTCGTTGTGGCCGAAATGGGATTTTGGGTCAGGTATGACAAGTATCAAAAATTTACCATTATCCCGGCGAAGCTGCCTGATTATCAGATCGAGAGGGTTATCCAAAAGGTCACTAAGTATGACGGAAATCTTTCTGAGATTACGGGTAAGTTAAAAGGATCGTCTGGGATTTTCGGGGGCTATGTCAACGGGAAGATCAGTGGATCTGGTGTTGGGAGTGAGGACTTCTTTGTTAACATCTATTTTGAAGAAGGAGAGCCTATATCGGTAAACGCGAAAGAAAATACTTTCTGGCTTGATGTTGAACCGGGCAACGTCGTCATCGAGAAACGCCTCAACGGCTTTGTAACGTACACTCCGAAGCTATAAGTTGTCTTAAGAGAAAAACCGCAAGCATCTGCTTGCGGTTTTTCTTTTTTATATGTTTTCAAAAAATGTTTTAATGTTTTGATTTTCAATGCTCTCAAAAGCTTCATCCAAAAAGGCCTTTGTTAAAATTTGACGAGCCTCATTTTCTGAGATACCTCGAGATTGAAGATAAAAAATTTCGTCTTGATTTAAATCACCGGAGGTCGCACCGTGTGAACACTTAACATCATCGGCAAAAATTTCAAGTTCCGGTTTAACATCAACAGCCGCATTGTCTGAAAGCAAAAGGGCGCGATGAATTTGATAACCTTCTGTTTGAACGGCATTCGGTGCAATATGAATTTTTCCTTGAAAAACACCATGGGCGTTTTCATCAATAACGCCTTTGATAACTTGATTTGAAGTTGTGTTTTTTGATAAATGCTCAATATCGGTCGTTGTGTCGATAAGAGTTGAACCGTCGATATGATAATCCGCGTTAACGACGGCCGCCGCATTTTCTTCTTTTAAGAGAATGTGTGTTTCATTTCGTGAAAGTTTGGAGCCCTTTTGCAAGGTGTAGCTTTCATACCTTCCGTTTGATTTAATCTGAACGGATTGCAAAGCAATATGAACGGCATTATTTGATTCATTTTGAATTTTATAATGTTTCAAAGAAGCGTTTTTAGAGATAAATATTTCATTGACGATATTTGAAAAAGACAAGTCGTTTTGACCTTCATAAATTTCAATGATTTCGGCTTGAACACCTTTTTCGGCAATGATAACATTGCGGACATTTTTAAAACCGTTTGATTTGTTGTGATAGATGAGGGCAATCGGTTTATCTGAAGTTTTCGAAAAACGTAAAAATAGGCCTTGTTCCAAATAAGTCGTGTTTAAGGCAGCCAAAGGAAATTTTTCAAGTTCAAAACGATTAAGATATTTTGTCGTTTCATGGTCTGAAACGGCATCAAGTATTGATGAGACTTCAATTCCGTCAATAAAATGAAAATGTTCATGAAGATGACCGTCACAGAAATGAAATTCATAAGCATCAAAGGGAAGGTATTGATCTTGGCAATGACAATGTTTTTCATCGCATTGATGAAAAGGCGCTGAAAACATTTCTTCGGTTAAAGCACCTGCAATATCAGTATATTTAAAAGCTTCCGTTTTTTTTGCGGGCAAACTTTTAAATGCCGACTTTCCCTTTTGTCTTAAGCTGATAAGAGAAGGAATATCGCCGCCGCAAAGATTTATGTTTTCCAGCTTTTCTAACATTGCGCCTCTTTGATAAAATCGGTGTAACCTTTGGCTTCAAGATCCAGAGCCAATTTTTTATCTCCGGTTTTAATGATATGCCCATCTGCAAAGACATGAACAAAATCAGGCTCAATATAGTCGAGCAAATCTTGGTGATGGGTAATAATTAAAAGAGCTCTTTTGCCGTCTCGCAAATCATTTATTCCTTTTGAAACAAGCTTGAGGGCATCAATATCAAGACCGGAATCAGCTTCGTCCAAAATGGCCAAAGATGGTTTAAGCAAGGCCATTTGCAATGTTTCCATGCGCTTTTTCTCACCGCCTGAAAAACCGACATTAACCGCACGTTTGAGCATTTCCTGGTTGATATTTAATTTTGAAGCTTCCTCACGAACAAGTTTCATAAAGTTCATGGTATCAAGCTCATCAAGCCCCATATATTTGCGTTTTGCATTCAAAGCATGTTTCAAAAACGTAAGTGTCGAAACACCGCTGATTTCAACCGGATATTGCATAATTAAAAAGAGGCCTTCGTTGGCACGTTCATCTGCTTTAAGGGCAAATAAATCTTTACCGTTAAATTCGGCGGTTCCGGAAATAACTTCATAACCGGGTTTGCCGGTTAAAACATGTGAAAGGGTTGATTTTCCGGCACCGTTCGGACCCATAATGGCATGAACCTCACCCTCGTTAATCGTGAGATTAAAATTCTTGATAATGTCTTTCTCGCCGGCTTTGGCGCAAAGATTTTTGATTTCAAGTATCGGTTTATTTGCCATGTGCTTTTTCCCATTCGTCTAAACGTTTTTCAATTTTTTTTAATTTGTCTTTTTTATAAGACTCCACCTGATCTTTGATGTTATAACAACATTTGAGTTGTTCAAGCATAATTTCAACATCAGCCGTCTCTTCAACGATGGCACTGATATTATTTTGTTTTCGATTAACATTTTTCAAAATTTCCTTAATCAGTTCGCTCATTTCTTCAACGGTTTGAAGAATTTGATGTTCATTCGACCAAACATTTAAGGTGCGGTGATAAATATCTTCTTTTTTCATCCGACACTTCCTTCTAAACTGATGTTAATAAGCTTGGCGGCTTCAATAGCAAATTCCATCGGCAATTTTTGCATAACCTCTTTACAAAAGCCGTTCACAATTAAGCCGATGGCCTGTTCTTCTGTAAGACCTCTCTGCAAACAATAAAAAAGCTGTTCTTCACTGATTTTTGAGGTCGTTGCTTCATGCTCCAAAACGGCTGTTCTGTTTTCATTTTCAACATAAGGCACCGTATGCGAACCGCAAGTTTGACCAATCAACAAGCTGTCGCATTGAGAATAATTGCGGGCATTTTGCGCATTTTTTGAAACCTTGACAAGACCGCGGTATGTTTGGTTGGAGTGTCCTGCGGAAATACCTTTTGATATGATGCGTGAAGTTGTATTTTTGCCAAGATGAATCATTTTCGTGCCGGTATCGGCTTGTTGAAAGTTGTTTGTGATGGCAACCGAATAAAATTCTCCTGAAGAACGATCACCCTGCAAAACACAAGACGGATATTTCCAAGTAACAGCAGAGCCGGTTTCAACCTGTGTCCATGAAACTTTTGAATTTTCGCCTCGACAAGCCGCGCGTTTGGTTACAAAATTATAGACACCGCCTTTACCGAATTTGTCGCCGGGATACCAGTTTTGAACGGTCGAATACTTCACTTCGGCATCTTTTAAAATAACAATTTCAACAATAGCAGCATGAAGCTGATTTTCATCGCGCTGAGGAGCCGTGCAACCTTCCAAATATGAAACATAGCTTTCTTCATCGGCAATAATGAGTGTTCGCTCAAATTGCCCCGTGTTTTGGGCATTAATTCTAAAATATGTTGAAAGCTCCATCGGGCAACGAACCCCTTTCGGGATATAGACAAACGAACCGTCCGTAAACACGGCGGAATTAAGGCAGGCAAAGAAATTGTCCGTGTAAGGCACAACAGAGCCCAAATATTTTTGAACCAAATCAGGATGCTTTTGCACGGCCTCCGAAATAGAGCAGAAGATAATGCCTTGCTCGGCAAGTTTCGCACGATAGGTCGTTGCAACGGAAACGCTGTCAAAAACGGCATCAACGGCGACAACGCCGGATAAAACCTCTTGCTCTTTTAAGGGAATACCGAGTTTGTCATAAGTTTTTAAAAGCTCGGGATCAACATCATCTAAGCTTTTAGGCTTAACTTTCTGTTTCGGGGCAGCATAATAAAAAAGATCTTGATAATTGATTTTATCATAAGTCAGTTTTGCCCATGTCGGCTCGGTCATATTAAGCCAATGGCGATAAGCTTTAAGACGCCTGTCCAAAAGCCAATCCGGCTCATTTTTCTTTTTTGAAATGAGTCTGATAATGTCTTCGTTTAGGCCTTTGGGCGCACTCTCTGTTTCAATATCGGTTGTAAAACCGTATTTATACTTATCGCCGCTTAAATCTTCTATTTCAGGTTTTTGAACCATTTTTTTACCTTTTTAATGTAAAGTTTACCATAAGCAATTTAAATGAGAAAATCAAGAGAGATTTCATATTATAGAGCAAAAGAAATGAATAAAAAAGCCTATAAAACAGTGCAAAAAAAAACGCGGGGTAATAGAAGAGAATAAAACGAAGGGCATAAAAGAAAGTGCTCGTGAACAAACAAAAGAAGAAACATCAACAATACAATCACCGCAACAAAGAGACGGGCGGTAAAATCGTTTGCTTTTAATAAAAATTTAGCGATTTTTGTTTTATAATCTTAAATCAAGAGTGAAAAGATGTTCAAAAAAAGCTTTTTGACATTTATGTTTTGTTTATTTTTATCAGGCTGCGCATCGGGCAACAACGGTATGCAGCTTGTGAGTTCGTTTTATCACAAATTATTCGGAACGCCTGAAACGGTCGAAGTCAAAAAAGGCGATACGCTTTACAGTATTGCCAAGCGCTATGATATGTCAATCTCTGAGCTGATCGAATTAAACGGTATTGATAGCCCGAATCAACTTTATGTCGGTCAGGTTTTAAGGACAAATTCAAATAAATATTATACGGTTAAAAGAGGCGATACTTTAGCCTCAATCGCCCGAAAATACGGCACAACATATCAAGCTCTTGCTCAAAAGAACAATATCAGACCGCCTTATGCATTAAATGTGGGGCAAAAAATTGCCGTAACAGGCACGGCTCAACAGTCGCAAAACGTTGCAAAAACGACGACTTTTTCGACACCGAAAACAACGGCAGCATCTTCGTCAAAGAGCACAACAAAGACGACTTCAACAGCGTCAAGCGTGGCGGTTTCAACAAAGCGTGCGGCAAAATTTGTATGGCCTGTGACAGGCAAAATTATTTCTTCTTTCGGAACGGTCGGGAAGGGTTTGAAAAACGACGGCATCAATATTTCGGCACCTCTCGGAACATCGGTTAAAGCCGGCGACAAAGGAACGGTAGCTTATGCCGGAAACGGTTTGAAAGGTTTCGGAAATTTGATTTTGATTAAGCATTCGGACGGGTATATCACGGCGTATGCCCATACGGATAAAATTTTGGTTAAAAAAGGGCAGAGTGTGGCAAGAGGCGAAAAAATCGCCACTGTCGGCAAAACGGGCGGTGTGAGTGCGCCTCAGCTCCATTTTGAAGTCCGCGCCGGTAAAAAAGCGGTCAATCCGCGCAACTATTTGCCTTAAAAATATGAAAAACGCATAAAAGTTGTTTAATACTTTCATTTTATATGTTGTCTCTTAAAGTTTTTGTTGTATATTGCTTAAAGTTTAATTTTTAGGAGAAACGAATGTTTATCAGCAATGCATTTGCTCAAACAGCCGCATCGGCGGGAGCAGGCTCCTCTCTTGCGGCAAATGTGATACAGATTCTTTTAATTTTTCTTGTATTCTATCTTCTTCTGATTCGTCCTCAGCAAAAAAAGATGAAACAGCATGAAGAAGAATTAAAAGCCATTAAGGTCGGCGATGAGGTTATAACGGCCGGCGGCCTTTATGCCTTTGTTCGCGGTGTTAACGGCGATGATTTAACGCTTGAAATTTCAAAAGGTGTTGAAGTTAAGGCTCACCGTTTCACCATTCGCGAAGTGTTGCGTGATAAAACAGAAGTTAAGAAAACAAATAAATAAGGGAAGAAAACATGTATAAACTATCAAAAGAAAGAGTGCTTATTATTTTAGGCATTTGTTTGGTCGGTATTTTTCTCGCCGTTCCGAATATTATGCCTAAATCGGTGAAGCTGCCTTCTTGGTGGCAACCCGTCAGCTTAGGTCTTGATTTGCAGGGCGGATCGAACCTTTTGCTTGAAGTTAATATGAAAGAAGTTGTTCGCGAACGTATGGAGCTTTTGGAAGATGCCGTGCGTCAAAGTTTGCGTGAACACCGCATCCGTTACCAAAATTTATCTGCCGGTGCTGACAGTGTGAAAGTTAAAATTGAAAATTCAAATTCGCGGACACAAGCCATCGGCTATTTCAAAAAATTGGAAGACGGGCTTGAGGTTTCTATCAACGAAAACGGAACAATTGAATTGAAATATTCGGAAACAGCCTTAAATATCTTAACAAAGAAGGTTGTTGACCAGTCAATTGAAATTGTTCGCCGTCGTATTGATGAATTAGGCACGAAGGAACCTGTTATTCAAAGTCAGGGTTCGGACCGCATAGTTGTTCAGTTGCCCGGTATTCAAAATCCGGAAGAAGTTAAGGCGCTTTTAGGTAAAACAGCCAAAATGTCTTTCCACCTTGTTGACAGCAGAACAACAGCGGCTGATGCAAAGCGCGGAAAATTGAGCAATTCTTCCCGTGTGATTAACAGTGCGGAAGGCGGGCAATTGGTTATTAACCGCAAAGCTGCCGTCGGCGGTGAAAATTTGACGGATGCCGGTGTGGCTTTCCAAGACGGAGGCGCTGTTGTAACCTTCAAGTTTAATACAATGGGCGGTCGTAAATTCGGCGAAGTAACAAAAAACAACATCGGCGAGAGATTGGCCATTGTGCTTGATAATGAAGTTATTTCGGCACCGACCATTCAATCTGCTATTATGGGTGGAAGCGGTGTGATTACCGGAAACTTTACGGCGGAAGATGCTAATAATTTAGCAATGCTTCTTCGCTCCGGTGCATTGCCGGCGCCGTTGGAAGTTTTGGAAGAACGTACCGTAGGCGCAGGTCTGGGTGCCGATTCGATTAAAGACGGTGTGTTTGCTTCAATCGTCGGTTTAATCGCCGTTGTCTTGTTTATGATTGCGGCTTACGGGTTGTTTGGTTTGTTCACAACAATAACGGTCTTTACAAACCTTATTTTGATGTTGGGTGCAATGAGCTTTATCGGCACAACGTTAACGCTTCCGGGCATCGCCGGTATTATCTTAACAATCGGTATGGCCGTTGATGCAAACGTTTTGATTTTTGAGCGCATGCGTGAAGAAGTTAAAACAGGTCGTTCGCCACGCGATGCCGCTGACGCCGGCTTCACGGAAGCATGGGGAACAATCGTCGATTCGAACTTGACAACACTTGTCGCCGCAGCCGTTCTGTTTTGGTTCGGGACAGGTCCGGTCAGAGGTTTTGCCGTGACGCTTGCCATCGGTATTGCAACATCTATGTTTACATCCGTTACGGTAACGCGCTTGATTATTACATACTGGCTGAACCGCTTTAAGCCGACAAAACTACCGATTTAATGAAAGAAAAGGACAAATAAAATGAAACTATTCAGTTGGGTAACAAAAGACACAAATATCGACTTCTTAAAACCGCGTAAGTTGACCTATACAGCTTCTATTTTGCTGATTTTAGCATCATTTTGGCTGATCTTCTTTCATGGGTTTAACTATGGTATTGACTTTTCGGGCGGCGTTTTGATGGAAATCAAAAGCGAAAACAAAATCAATGTTGAAGAAGTCAGACAGAAATTGTCTGTCTTGGGGTTGGATGAGTTGACTCTGCAAAGTGTTGGTGATGAAGGAAACGAACTCTCTATCCGTGCACAGGCAGATAATGCAAACGAAGAAAGTCAGCGTATTGCCATTGTTAAAATCAAAGAGATTTTAGGCAACGGTTATGAATATCGCCGTGTTGAATCGGTTGGTCCGCGAGTCGGAGACGAATTGAAACGGGCAGGCGTTATTTCGTCAATCATTGCGATTTTAGCAATTTGTGCTTATGTATGGTTCAGATTTGAATGGCAATTCGCTTTAGGCGCATTGCTCGGGCTTTTCCATGATATTATCATTACGGTCGGTTGCTTATCATTGTTCAGCTTTGATATCAGCTTAACAACGGTTGCCGCTATTTTAACATTAGCCGGTTATTCAATCAACGATACCGTTGTGAACTATGACCGTATCAGAGAAAACCTTCGCAAATATAAAAAGATGAGTCAATATGATTTGATCAACAAAAGTATTAATGATATTTTCTCACGCACGATTTTAACAGGTTTGACAACGCTTTGTGCGGCAGTTGCTTTGTTTGCCTTTGGCGGCGATGCGCTTCGCAGCTTTTCGTTTGTTATTCTGTTCGGTGTGATTATCGGAACATATTCATCGATTTATATTTCATGCGTATTCTTAAATGTGTTTGATTTAAGAAAAACGCAGGAAGCGCGTGCTAAGCAGGAAGTAAACCCGTTCGGCAACGCTTAAAAATAAGATTGAAGTAAAAAAAAAGAGGGGGAATATTCCCCCTCTTTTTAATGACCTTTCGGGCGGGCTGATGATAGAATGAATTTAAGATTTTCTATCGCAGGTGCAACCAAAAGGAACCTTTGCGGCTCGGCAAGCAAAAGAGAAGCTAAATTCTATCTTCTGATCTTTTCCTATCCGAACACATCAAAGATATAATCATCAAATATTTTTCTTCAACTTTATATCGCCCAAAGATTAGTCTTAAAAGCAAATAATTATTGACAAGAAAGCCTCAAAAGAGTATTTTTTGAATGATTTTTTTAATTAAAGGATATTAAATATGACGGATATATATTTGCACAATACCTTAAAACAAAGGAAAGACCTTTTCACGCCGATTGATGAAAAGAATGTGCGTATGTATGTCTGTGGACCGACGGTTTATGATAAAGCCCATCTCGGAAATGCGAAAACGCCGGTCGTTTATGATGTTTTATATCGCTTGCTTTGCCAGATTTACGGTAAAGATCATGTTACTTATGTGTCAAATATCACCGATGTTGATGATAAAATCTTAAACAAACACGAGCAAACCGGCAAGCCTATTCGTGAAATTACCGAAGAAACATATAAGTGGTATATTGAAGACATGAAAAAGCTCAACGTCCTGGACCCGAATTATCGTCCTCGTGCGACGGAATATATCTCGGAAATGATTGAGATTGTCAAAAAGTTGCTTGCAAACGGACATGCTTATGAAGTTGACGGACAGGTTCTGTTTGATGTTGATTCGATGCCGAATTACGGTTGCCTTTCAAATCGCTCGATGAAAGAAATGATGGCGGGTGCGCGTGTGGAAGTCGCCGATTATAAGAAAAACCCCGCAGATTTTATTTTATGGAAACCGTCAAATCCTGAACAACCCGGGTGGGATAGTCCCTGGGGTTACGGACGCCCCGGGTGGCATTTGGAGTGTTCGGCGATGAGCTCAAAACTTTTGGGTAACGATTTTGATATTCACGGCGGCGGGTCTGACTTAATCTTTCCGCATCATGAAAATGAATTAGCGCAGAGCACCTGTGCTTTTAAAGGCTCTCATTTCGCAAAATATTGGGTGCATACCGGTATGTTAATGATTAACGGGGTCAAAATGTCAAAATCTTTGGGCAATTTTTATACGGTTGATGAGATTTTGGAAAAACATCCGGCAGAAGCCTTAAGATTGCTCTTTTTAACAACGCATTATCATCAGCCGTTTAACTTTACCTTTGAAGGTTTAAATGAGGCCAAGAAAATTTTGGATAAGTTTTATAATGCTCTTCTTAAAAATGAAGATGCCCCTTTGATTAAACTTGAACCGAGCGAAAAAATAATTGATGCGTTAAAAGATGATTTAAACACACCCTTGGCGCTTTCTTATTTGCACGAAGATGTCAACGCCTTAAATAAAGCCGAAACATCAGAAGACCGCTCAAAACTTAAATCGCAGTTTTTAGCGGACGCATACATGTTAGGGCTTTTATATAATGACCCGGTAAGCTGGTTTAAAGGCAAAGAAGACGATAGCTCATCTGAAATTGAAGCATTGATAGCAAAACGTGCTTTAGCAAAGAAAAACAAGGATTTTTCGACTGCCGATGCCATTCGAAACGAGCTTAAAGAAAAAGGGATCATCTTAGAAGACGGCCCTCAGGGCACGACCTGGAAACGCGTATAAAAATCTGAGCTATATGCTGTTTTGATCATAAAAAGAAGTGTTTTTATCTAAAGTATAAACAGCACGATCTTCCGGAATGTTGTAATAAATATATTCAACATTTTTCAACTCGTCAGAGTAGGGGCTGTAGGGTTGAATAATCGTTCTTTGCAGGGTATTTCCCAAAGCTTCGCGCAAAGTGTTGTCAATCCGTTTTGAAAAAGCATTTTTAAAGTTTGGCGAAGTAATAATGTTTGCAACCATAATGCCGTCCGGTTTTAAATGAGCTTTAACAAGCTTAAAGAAATTTGTCGTTGTAAAGTTAAGAGGAATGCTTTGAACGGCCGAATAAACATCAATGATAATCAAATCATAAGCGTTCTGATCATTGAGCAAAAACAGATAAGCATCTCGAGCGATAAACTTTTTGTTCGGTGTTAAAGGGGCGTCTAAAAAGTGTTGTTCGGATATTTTTTGTAAATCTTTTTCGATATCTAAAAAGGTATATTGATGAAAAGTATCATCTGGGCCGATTGTAAAGCCGCCGGCGCCCAAAACCAAAATTTGATGGGGGTAATCTTGAGGCAAATTTTTGATAAACGTTTGATTGATAAAATTGATATATTCAAAATTAAACGCCTCATTTTCGGAAACTTTCGAAGATAAAGAGCCGTTTATTTTCATCAATTTTGAAACGTAGCGGCCGTCTTGTTCGTCTACGGGCAAAATTTCGAGCCGCGAAACAGCATCGTCTTTGATTAAAAATTGGGAGCCGGTCATTAGTTTTTCATTGTTAAAAAGAACAGTCAGGATCAGGGCCATTAAAATCGGTGTGATATAAAACGGAATGTTTGCGGTTTTAACAATCAGGAAAAACGCAAGAATATTGGCAAGAATTAAAAATAAAATTGTGTGTGCAACACCTAAGAAAGGCATAAGAACGAGCGTCGTTCCGAGAGAACCTAAAACGCTGCCGATTGTGTCGATAGCCATAAAGCGACCGGTATAATCGGCATTAAAATGGTGAATATATCGACCGATAACGGAGGTTACAAATCCTAAGCTTGCGGAAGGTAAAGATAAAAAGGCCAAAGAAAAAAGCGAAACCAAAATTAAGGTTTGTCGGATGCCGATAAAATATAAAAAATAAAAATAAGTCTGCATTAAATAAAAAGGACAGGCAAGAATATAGGCAAAAACCGTAAAGATAATCAGCTTTTGTATATATTGCCGTATGGGATGTTTGGCAACGGATATGACAGAACCGATATAATATCCGACTGATAAAAAAAGCAGAATGACGGTCATGATGATTGATGTAATCAGCGCATTCGAGCCCACAAAATTAATCAGTTGTCTTAAAATAATCAGCTCAAAAGAAAGGCTTGAAAAACCAAGCAGACAGATAACGAAAAGTAAGTGAAATTTGAGCTTAAATGACATGATGTTCCTTCAAAAATTTAAGTATTCCGCCCAGATTATCAAACTTAGCTTTAATGTTCAGCACATTAAAATGTTTTTTCAAAGAAGACGGAATTTTAACGAAATCTTTTGATGTGGTATAAATCGGCACATTTTTTTTTGAAGCTTTTTTGATAATATTTTTGAGCTCGGCTTTGGTATAAAAATGGTGGTCGGGAAAACTGTAGGCGTTAGCGATTGTTAAGCCGCATTTTTCAAGAGAATGATAGAATTTTTGAGGGTATCCTATACCGGCAAAAGCAATAACTTTTGTTTCGGCATGCTGCGGTTTTTCTTCTATGATGTCAGCCCTGAAAACAGGCTTATGAAGTTTCGGCAACAATGAATTTTTATCTTTACCGATAAAGATAACGGCATCAGCGCGTTTAAGACCTGCCTGAAGGCTTTCGCGCAAAGGACCGGCCGGAATAATTTTGCCGTTTCCGATACCGAGTTCGCCATTAAAAACCAAAAACGAAACGTCTTTTTGCAAAGTCGGATTTTGAAAACCGTCATCCATAATTAAAACATCGGCACCGTTTTGAACGGCAATTTGCGCAGCAATTCCTCTGTCATGAGCAATAACGGTCGGAGCAACGGCCGCAAGCATCAAAGGCTCGTCTCCGACCTGATCGGGCGTATGTTTGTTCAAATCGACCAAAACGCCGTTTAACTTACCGCCATAGCCGCGAGAAATAAAAAACGGATTTTTTCCCTGTGATTTTAGAATTTGGGACAAAGCAATTGAAACAGGCGTTTTACCGACACCGCCGGCTGTAATGTTGCCGACGCAAATGACCGGAACGGGTGATTTAAATCCTTTTTTGAATTTGAGCCTTAAAGCCGTAAGCACACCATAACAAAGACCGATTGGTGTTAACAAAGAAGAGACGATATTTTTATTTTGCCAATATGACGGAGTTTTCATCTGCGTTCTTTACTTAAATATAATCCTGAATTTTTTCAACAATGCCGTCTAAAACCTTAGCTTCGCTTGTTGCCCAGTTATAAGCAAGACTGCGCTTGGCTTCCAAAAGATCGGGATTTTTTAAAAGCTTTTCAACCATATCAATTAATTCTAAAACATCATTAACCTGAATAACGGCATCATTACGTTTGGCCCTGTTCATGGCATCCGTAAAATTGTGCATGTGCGGACCGACAATAACGGCATCACGGCACCTTGAAGGCTCCATAAAGTTCTGCCCGCCGTGAGGTATAAGCGAACCGCCGACAAAGACAACATCAATCAGTTCGTAAAAAATGCCGAGTTCACCGATTGTGTCAGCCAAATAAACATCAGTCTTGTCCGAAATTTTTTCATCTGCCGAACGAAGTGCAACATGCAAACCAAAATCTTTTTCAAGTTTTTCCTTGATTTCAACACCGCGATGAGGGTGTCTCGGAACGATAACGGTTAAAAGGTTCGGAATTTTTTTCGCAAGGTCGTTTAAGAAACGGCCGATTTTTGATTCTTCGTCTTCGTGTGTGGAACTGACGAGCCATACCGTTCGTCCGACAAATTGTTTTTCAAGTTCTTTCTTCTTTTCTTCATCAACAGGTAAGGGGAGCCCCGCATATTTTAAGTTGCCGAGACTTGCCGTATTTTTAGCACCTAAAACTTTTAAGCGATAAGTGTCTTCATCTGATTGTCCGAGACAAAGCGTGAAACAACTCAGAATTTCTTTAATCACAAATTCAAATTGCTGCCAACGACGAAAAGACTTGTTTGAAATACGGCCGTTGACTAAAATAACAGGAATGTTGCGTCTTTTTAACGCGGAAAGCATTGCCGGCCAAAATTCAGATTCAAACCATAAAGCAATATCAGGTTTCCAATGCCTGATAAAGCGTGCCGCATAAAGCGGATGCTCAAGCGGAAAATATTGGTGAAAAGCGCGCTCGGGAAGCCTTTTTGCCATAATCTCGGCAGAAGTTGTCGTGCCTGTCGTAACCATAATGTGTGCATCAGGAAAAACTTCAAGCAAACGATGAATAAGCGGCAACATCGAAATCGACTCACCGACCGATGCGCCGTGCATCCATATAAGTTTGCCTCTCGGACGCGGCAAATTTGCTTTGCCTAAGCGTTCGTTGAAACGCTTGATATCTTCTTTTCCGTTTTTCTTGCGCTTTTCAATGTAGCGGTTGAGGGCAAGCGGATATAAAAAAGTCAATAAAGTTTTATATAGTTTAAGTAACATTTTAAGTCCTAAGATTGTTTTTGATGTTTTCGAGGCAACGTTCCTTGTTCAATGGGCGGAATTTTGAGTTCGCGATCAAGCTGCCATGTCAAATTGTTCATTTCATTTTCAATTTGTTTGCGATAATTTTCTAAATTTTCTTTCGGCGTATTTTTAGGAATAAAAAACGGTTTGGTAACGGCAACAATTCCTTTTTGAAAAGGAAGCGGGATAAGCATACGATCCCAGCTTTTGCCTAAAATTTTAGATTTAGCGATGGAATATGTCATGCCGATAATCGGTTTACCTGTCGTTTTAGCATAATAAATGGGGCTCATTGTCATGGTCATGGACGGACCGCGCGGACCATCCGGAATAATGGCGATACTGGCATTGTTTTTTAATTCGCGTAAAAGTCTGACAGCGGCGCTTCGAGGATTTTCATTTGTCGAACCGCTGATATTTTCAATGCCGAAACGTTTGAGCAATCCCGCAATAAGCTGACCGTCCCGATGGGGTGAGACAAGCGCGGAAAGTTTGGAAGACCTGTTCCAAAAACACGGTGCAAAAGCAATTCTGCCATGCCAAGCAATGAAAATAACGCCTTTATGCTGTTTTAGGTTGTCATAAAAGAGATTAATATCACGTTTTTCCCAACGGGTTGTGAATGAAACAAAACGCACATACCAATAGCATAAAAAGCTAACGATATGAGTAACAGTCGAAAATTTCGCAATTTTTTTAAAAAAGCGCATAAAAAAAACCACACACAATTAAACAACAGGCACATCATATCTGCTTTTTTTTAATGTGCAAGTATAAATTGAAAAACAAATTGTTACATAATGTTTTAATCAATGTTTTGTGGATTAAAAAGAAAGCGGGGGTTGCCAATTTAAGAGACATTGCCTATATTATATAAAAATTATGCTAGGGAGAGATTAATGTCTGAAGAATTTCATCAGTCGCTTTATCCGGTTTTGCCGCTTCGCGATACGGTTGTTTTTCCGAAAATGATTGTGCCGCTTTTTGTGGGGCGCGAAAAATCGATTAATGCGTTGCAAAAAGTGCATGACACGGGTTCAACAATCATTTTGGCGACACAGAAAAAAGCAACTGAAGAAAATCCGCAGGATAAAGATATTTATCATGTCGGAACAATCGGCAGCGTTTTGCAGATGTTAAAGCTGCCGGACGGCACGGTCAAAGTCTTAATCGAAGGGCTTGAACGTGTTAAAATAGAACATTTTGAAGTCAACGATGAAATGATTTTGGCTGAAATCAAAGCTTTGCCTGAAGTTGAGATTAACAGTCAGGAATTGGAAGCTTTATCACGGGCTGTGATTTCGCAATTTGAAGAATACGTGCGCGCTTCCAAACGTGTGTCGCCTGACGTAATCAGCGCCATTCATCAAATTGAAGATATGAGCAAGCTTTCGGACACAATCGCCTCGCATTTAACCTTAAAAGTTGAAGATAAGCAATCTCTTTTGGAAGCAAAAGGGTTAACGGAACGCTTTGAAAAATTGCTTGCGCTGATGAATGCCGAACTGGCCATGATGGAAATTGAAAACAAAATTAAGACGCGCGTTAAAAAACAAATGGAGAAAAGCCAGAAAGAATATTACTTGAACGAGCAGATGAAAGCGATTCAAAAAGAATTAAACGATGGCGAAGAAGACGATGAAATAGGCATTTATACGAAAAAAATCAAAAACACAAAACTTTCAAAAGAAGCACGAGAAAAAGCGCTTGCGGAAGTCAAAAAACTCAAAATGATGGGCGCAATGAGTTCGGAGGCAACCGTTGTGCGCAATTATTTGGATTGGATTTTGGGTATTCCGTGGAAAATTAATTCAAAAGTCAATAAAGACCTGGAAAAAGCGACTCAAATTTTAGAAGAAGATCATTATGGTTTGGAAAAGGTCAAAGAGCGGATAGTGGAATATTTGGCTGTTCAATCACGTGCGAAGAATGATAAAGTCAAAGGTCCGATTTTGTGTCTTGTCGGTCCTCCGGGTGTCGGTAAAACATCGCTCGGGCAATCAATTGCGAGAGCAACCGGACGTAAATTTATCAGGGCATCATTGGGCGGTATGCGCGATGAGGCCGAAATCAGAGGCCACAGACGCACATATATCGGTTCAATGCCCGGTAAGATTATTCAAAGTATGAAAAAAGCCGGAACGTCGAATCCGCTGTTTTTGCTTGATGAAATCGACAAACTCGGCAACGATTGGCGCGGTGATCCGAGCTCGGCGTTGCTTGAAGTTTTAGATCCGGAACAGAATGCCACATTTAACGACCATTATTTGGAAGTTGATTATGATTTGTCGGATGTGATGTTTGTAACCACGGCTAATTCGCTTGATATGCCGCGTCCGTTATTGGACCGTATGGAAGTGATTCGCCTGTCGGGTTATACCGAAGATGAAAAGCTCGAAATAGCCAAGCGCCATCTCATTCCGAAGATTTTCGGAGAGAATGCCGTCGAATGTTCGGAGCTGACAATTACGGACGATGCCGTGCGCGACATCATTCGCTATTACACGCGTGAAGCCGGTGTTCGTAACTTAGAGCGTGAGCTTTCAACAATAGCGCGAAAATCTGTGAAAGAATTTTTGATGGCCAAAGAAAAATGCATCAAAATTGAGGTCAATTCTCAAAATTTGGATAAATATCTTGGTGTTCGCAAATTTTCGTTCGGAGAGGCTGAAAGTGAAGATCACATCGGCGTGACAACAGGCTTGGCATGGACGGAAGTCGGCGGCGATATTTTGTTTATTGAAGCGGTTGATATGCCGGGCAAAGGTCGGGTGATGCAAACGGGTAAGCTCGGTGATGTAATGAAAGAATCAATAGATACGGCGTTTTCTGTTGTCAGAGCCCATTCAAAAGATTTAGGCATAGATCCGAAGGTTTTTGAAAAAACGGATGTTCATATTCACGTTCCTGAAGGCGCAACGCCGAAGGACGGTCCGTCAGCGGGCATTGCGATGTTTACGACGCTTGTTTCGGTGTTTACCAAAATACCGGTTCGAAAAGATGTTGCAATGACAGGCGAAATCACGCTTCAGGGAAGGGTTCTTCCGATCGGCGGCCTAAAAGAAAAACTTCTCTCGGCTTTAAGGGGAGGGATTAAGACAGTCATTATTCCAAAGGAAAATGTCAAGGATTTGGCAGAGATTCCGGATAATGTCAAAAAGGGCTTAAAACTTGTTGCCGTTTCAAATGTGAAAGAAGTTTTGGATATTGCCCTTAAACGAAAAATAACAAAAGGAAAAAAGAGCGCCTCTTAAGTCAAGAGGCGTTCTTTTTAATTCAAGTAGTTTTCTGTTCAGATTAGTAGAACTTCAAAGAAACAGAAGATGTGTTGGCATCACCGCAATCGTTAATAGCGTTGGCAACACTATAAGGTTGAC
>JAEEGL013573028.1_pt1 | contig 42226 bp, 34 predicted proteins | sample 9134231 | NCBI WGS metagenome assembly JAEEGL01 (sample SAMN16246548, study PRJNA631951) | gut metagenome | biome: gut microbiome; feature: rumen; material: fiber-attached | host: Bos | place: Iran: Karaj | collected 2018-10 | reverse complement strand
GACGTCGCCGGAGATGGTCTGGCCCTGCAGCAGGCCATGGCCACTATCCTTGTGATAGAGGATGGAGCCCGTGGCGTCCTTGATCACGGCATCGCTCGTGCCGGCCACGAAGGAAACGACCGCATCGGTCAGCGTGCCGGTGAAGGTGTCGGATTCCGCACTCAAGAGGGCCTTGAGTTCGGCAACGGTCGTGAAATCCGGCGTCGCGGGGGTGTTGATGGTATAGGCGGCGGTAGCGATCTCGCTGTCGGCCATGCCATCCTTGACGGCGATGGCCTTGATGGTCATGGTCTCGCCGACGGCTATGGCGGCGGTATAAGCCGTGCTCGCGGAGGTCGGGTTGGTGCCGTCGACCGTGTAGTAGATGGCGGCGCCTTCAGTCGCGCAGGCGATCTCCACGCTCTGGGCGGCGGTATACTCGCCGGAGGCCGGCGTAAAAGTCGGGGCAGCGACCTGCTGCTGCTCTTCGTTCTGGCCGTTGCCTACCTTGATGTAGATCTGCACGGTGGCGGCAGAATAGTCGGTCTTGGTGACGGGCGGGAAGACAAGGGTGATGACGGCATTGCCGTTGGCCACCAGCGGGGTGACGTCCAGCTTGCCGGTGGAGAGGTTCCACTCGGCGGTGGCGACGGATGCCGGATCGACGGTGATCTGCGGCTTATCGGCCTCCACCTCGACCGGATGGCTGACGGCGACCCCGATGGAGGTAGTCGAGGGGTTGGTTGCGTCGAAGGTCAGCTCAACGGCCTCGGCTGCCGTCTGGCCTACAACGACGGTGACGGTGGTCAGCTCCTGCTCAGTTCCGGCACCCGGGTCGATGATGATCGGAACGGTGATATCGAAGTTCTGATTGAAGATATTGCCTACGATGTTGGTACGGCCGTTGACCTTGAGCGGCGCATTCTTCACCTGCTTGTCGGCAACGGCCTGCGTGCCGGAGGTCACGGAGAACGTGACGTCATACTGCGCGCCGGCAGCACTCTGGTCCACCAGGACGTAGTTCATCGCGACGTATTTGTGCGTGTTGGAATAGGAACCGAAAGGAGTCTCTGCGATGGCGGCTGGACTGAAGGTCCAGTCGGCAGGGTCGGAAGTCGCCTTGGTGGCCAGGTTGAGCACGGTCGGGGCCTGTGCGACGGTCATCGAAGAAGTGACCGCGGCCGAAGCATCAGCGAAATTGGACGTAGGCACGAGCACGTTGACCTGCGCGAAGGGGCGCTTGAGCGTGATGGGCGAGCCGGTCAGGTCGATGCTGCCGGTAACGACGCCCGTCTCATACATACCGAAGAATGCGTCGCGGTTCTCGTCGTTGGCAGCGCCGGTGGCCGTCGCGGTGACAGCCGGACCGGAAGTGGCGCTCTTCGCCCAGTCGATGACGTACGGAGCGCCTTCCTTCTGGGCCCAGAAAACCACCTTGTAGGACTTGCCAAGGACGATCTTGCCGTCGAAGGTCACGGTCGCGGCGCCTGCGCTGATTGTAATTGGAGCGTTGGAATTGTCTGCTACCCAGGTATATGCATCACTCGCTCCAATCTCATAGATACCAGCGTAGAGCCGGTTGACAGAAGTACCGTCGGCAAAGGCCTTAGTGGCAGCGCCAAGGTTGATGGAGAAAGCAGCATTGACCGTGATGCCGTCCTCGACGGGACCTTGTCCAATCTCTTTCTGGCAAGACGAGACGGCCATCACGGCCACAATCGTCAGCAAGGAATAAAAAAACTTTTTCATATTATGATTATAGTTAAATAGTAATCTCTATTTCATCGTCGAAGCCAGGGCTGATGCCGATGCCGCCCGGGTTGATGCCAACGCCGAGATCCGGAAAACCGAAGGTCACGGTGGTGGACCAGCCCCGTCGGACAGGCAGTTCGCCGGTAAAGGAGTTGATCGGCTTGCCGTCGAGGCACTTGAGCTGGAACTCGACGCTGACCGTCCCGTCCTCCCCCGCAGGGGCGAAGACGAAATCGGAGCAGAACACCAGTTCGCCGGAAGGGTCCAGCGCCGGCCGCATCTCAATCACAGGGGCTTCCAGGGTAGCGACGGTCCTGTCGTGGAACATGTCATAACCGTCTGGCAGAGGCGAGGTGTAACGCAGCGTCGCGCGCATCCGGTCGATGCCGATGCCGCCGGTATAACCCAGGAAGGTCATTGCCTCCTTTGCGACAAAGCGCAGATGGGCAACGGGGCGCATCATGTACAGTGTCCCCTGCACGCGCTCGCCTGCCACAATGTAGCCAGACAGGTCCAGGTCTGTCTTGCCGACAAAGGCGTCGCGGGCCGTCGCGCCCGCAGAATAGCTGGAGCCGATCCGGATGTCTTCGAAGTCGGAAGCGTCATAGCAACGCTCCCCTGATTCATCCAGCCGGTCCACCCAGGCATACACCTGGTAGCGGGCCGGGTCGATGGGCAGGAAGACCGTCGTGTCCAGCGCCACCACATTCGATGTACGGGTAAACTCATACGCGTAGGCAGGCGTAAGGCCGAACTGGGCACCGCCCTGATAGCGGAACAACTGGACCGCATAGCGGTAGCCCCGCGGCATATCACCCGCCTTGGTCGGCTGTCCGTTGACAGTCAGGGACTCCATGTCCTCCTCGAACACCAGGCGCACGGAGAAGTCTTTCGCGGGATCTCCGTACTTGCTGCTCGGGAATTCGTGCGGGTTGCAGGCCGCGAAAACCGCGCCCGCCGCCAGAAGGAGCCATATCCGTGTCGAATACCTCATCTTTTCTTGCCTATGCGATAAGTCAGGGAAATGGACGCGTGGTCCACACCGAAATAGTCGCGGACCACGGAGGAGGAATAACGGCCGTTCTCGACATTGTAGAACCTGTCATAGTCGAGATGCAGGTAGCCGCCGCCCACGCTGAGTTCCAGACCCCAGCGGTCGGAGCCGTTAGGGTTAAGGCGGAACTTCCAGCCGAAGTTGAAACCGCCGCCGTAGGCCGGCGTGTTGCCGCCGCGGTCCTGGATGCGGAAGGTCTTTTTCTTGAGGGCGATGTTGTAGTATCCGAAAGTCCCGTGCATGGCCAGGAACGGGCCGCAGAAACTGTCGCGGAACCAGAAACGGAGTTCGGGCTGGGTCCCGAACACTCGGTATTTGTTCTGGACGCTGAACCAGTCAGCCGCGGAATAATATACCGGCAGGCTGAACGACAGATGTCGCCCCATTTCGACCTCTAACGCCAGGTTCTCATCCAGCAGGCCCCAGGCAGGCAGGTTTGTCTTGACATAACAACTCCAGGACCATTTCTCGGAGAAATCATACTCCTCCGCTGGTTCGTCATCGTCCGGCAGGGGCGGCGGGATCTGGTTGTAACACGGCTCAGTAGCGGGAATCTCCGGGGCTGCGTCGGCATCCACCGGATCTGCCGGATCTGTCCCGTATTCGAGGGCTACCACGGTCAAGCGCATTTCCGGGAAGTAATTCTCCAATAAATAATCCCACGTACGTTGGAAACGCTCCACCTTGATCCGCCGCAAGTCGCGCTTCTCAATCAGGGGAAGGAGTTGGCTGCGCATCGGGACATAAGGGTCATTGCGGACCAACTGCTCGAACAAGGGCCAATCGATAATCTTATAGTTCACTTCAATACTGTCAGGGTCGAAGCCCAGAGAGAGGGAGACATACTCGGCTACATTCTGGGCACGTCTGCGGGCAATCCGCTCGTTGTCCTCGGCGAAGCCTTCCGGGGAGGTGCAGGCATCCACTAACACGCGGAGTATCCTTACCGTCGTGTCGCGCTGAAGGGACCGCACCTTGTCGGAGAACGCCGTGAAGCGGCGGCCGTTGCCCTCGAAATAGGGGTCGAACGCCGTCTTGCTCTGGCGGAAATAAATCTTGACCGAATCACGCTGCGTCTGGCCGGAAGCCAACTTGGGGGCAAGCAGTGCTATCGCGGTCAGTAACAAAGCAGTCGCAAGCGACGCTCTGGGTATTGAGATTGAAACTCGACTCATTCGTCAATGATAAAACGCTTGAAGATAATCATTTTCAGTGAAATCTGATAACTATATCATCTTTTTTATTGCCGCTATTTTCAATCCCCGGGAGACTTAGCCAAAAAGTATTTATATTTGCATAAACTAATAGCTTATACTCATGACGTTTACCACATTAGCCCTTCTGACCCTCCTTAACATTGCCCCAACCGGAATCTATCATGGAAAATGGATAGATTTCAATAAGAATGGGAAAATGGACGTATATGAGAATCCTAAAGCCCGTCTGGAGGACAGGGTTGAGGATTTGCTGGTGCGCATGACGATTGAAGAGAAAACCTGCCAGCTCGTGACCCTCTACGGTGCAGGCAGAGTGCTGAAGGACGCCCTCCCCCAGGATTCCTGGAAAAATGAAGTATGGGCTGACGGACTGGCGAACATCGACGAGCACCTCAACGGAGTCGGCAAGGCGGCCAAGAGCTATGCCGACCTGATCTATCCATTCTCAAATCATGTCGAAGCGCTCAATAAGGTGCAGAAGTGGTTCATCGAAAACACCCGTCTTGGAATACCGGTCGAGTTCTCGAATGAAGGAATACACGGCCTCAACCATACCCTCGCCACTCCCCTTCCCGCCCCGATAGCAATCGGATCCACCTGGGACCGGGACCTTGTGAGGACCGCCGGCCGGATAGTCGGAGAAGAGGCGGCTCTGCTCGGATATCATAGCGTTTATGCTCCCATCCTGGATATTGCGCGCGACCAGCGCTGGGGCAGGACCCTGGAATGCTACGGCGAAGACCCCTTCGTAGTTGCGGAGCTGGGAATACAGATGGCTGCGGGAATTCAAGAGCAGGGCGTAGCATCCTGCCTGAAGCACTATGTCGCCTATGGAGTGCCAAAAGGCGGGCGCGACGCCGATTGCCGGACGGATCCGCATATTACCCCAAGAGAACTTCATGAACTCTACCTGTACACATTCCGCCGTGTGATAGAAGAGGCTCATCCCATGGAGGTCATGTCCAGCTATAACGACTGGAACGGCGAGCCTGTGAGCGCCTCGCATTATTTTCTCACGGAACTCCTCCGCAACACCTACGGTTTCGATGGATACGTGGTCAGCGACAGCGATGCGGTGGAATTCGTACACACCAAGCATAAAGTCGCCCAGACCTATGATGATGCTGTCCGGCAAGTGCTGGAAGCAGGTCTGAATGTGCGTACCAATTTCACGCAGCCATCCATTTTCGTAGAAGCTGCCAGGCGTATGATTGCCGATGGCAAACTTTCCGAACAGACCATAGACCAGAGGGTCCGGGAAGTGCTTTCTGTCAAATTCCGTCTTGGCCTGTTTGACAACCCCTTTTCAGGAGACGGGAAAAAAGCAGACGAGAAAGCTGGCATTGAGAAGCACTCCGAATTCGTCAGGCAGATGGGACGGGAATCTGTCGTTCTGCTCAAGAACGAAAACAAACTTCTTCCTTTGAACAAAAAATCCTATTCCAGGATATTGGTCACGGGTCCGCTTGCAGACGAAGACAACTTCATGATCAGCCGCTATGGGCCGAACGGCATACCGACGGTCACCATGCTGCAAGGCATACGAAAATATCTGAAATCCAGCGGTATAACCGTGGAATATGAGAAGGGGTGCGAGGTAAAGGATGCCCGCTGGCCTGTCAGCGAAATCATCCCCGAGCCCATGACTGCGGAGGAAGAAGAAGGGATTCGCAAGGCTGTTGAGAAAGCGGCGGAATCGGACCTTGTCATTGCGGTTGTCGGAGAGGATAAATATGCTACCGGAGAAAGCCGCTCGAGAACCTCTCTGGGGCTTCCTGGACGCCAGCGCGAACTGCTTGCTGAGCTGCACAAAACCGGCAAACCCATAGTCCTGGTGCTGGTGAACGGCCAGCCGCTTACCATCAATTGGGAGAACAAATACCTGGACGCCATTTTGGAAATGTGGTTCCCTGCCGGAAATGGAGGCGACATCCTTGCCGAGACGCTGTTCGGCGACAACAATCCCAGCGGCAAACTTACGGTAACTTTCCCCAAGGCGGTTGGCCAGATCGAGACAAATTTCCCGTTCAAGAAAGGGTCCGAAGGAGGTCAGGGAAGGATAGGAGATCCCAACGGATGGGGCGTGACAAGGGTGGTGGGGCCTCTATATCCCTTTGGATATGGATTGAGTTACACGGACTTCGAATACTCAAATCTTGAAATCCGGAAAAAGGATAATGATTTGATTGAAGTTTATTTCGACCTTACCAATACCGGCAGATTTGACGGGACCGAGATAGCCCAGCTTTACGTGAGGGACTGCTACAGTTCCGTGGTCACCTATGATTCCATCCTCCGTGGATTTGAAAGGGTCCCGCTGAAAGCAGGAGAATCCAAACGCCTGCATTTCACCTTGAAAAGCAAGGATCTGAACATCCTGAACAAGGAGATGAAGTGGGAGACGGAAGCAGGTGAATTCGAAGTGCTCGTTGGAGCCAGCTCTGCGGATATCCGTCTCTCGGGCCTGTTCAGCGTCGATCAAGCCAGATAAGAGGATTCCTTACGGGGAGATTGCGGAGCACTTCCGGGTTTGTCGGGAAATGCTCATGTCCCTTCCATGCCCGGTAGTAGTCCGATTCTTTGAATCTGACCCACGCAAACAGGAAAGCGGGGTGGGCAACCGGCCATTCGTCCCAGTACATCACATCTTCTCCGTAATTCCACAGATTCTTGTCCTGAACAAAAGGGAGCATGAAATCGACAGCCTTGCGCATGCACCGACCATCTTCGGTAGAATATGACCACATGTCCTCCCCTTCTTCCGACAGTATGTGACACAGGACTGCCATGGCATCCAGATTGAAAAGGGAGTAGCCATAGGGCTTGGTGCGGGAGAGTTCCTGGGGAAAACTCCCGTCCGCGGCCATCTGTCCGGGAATAAAAACCTCCTTGAACCTCCTGCGGCACAACCCGATAATCTCTTTGCTGCCGGTGAAACTGGCGAAAGAGGCGGCCTGAAGAGCCCAGCAGGTGCCATGGTTGTTTTTGGCATTCATCTCCGCTATCCCGTATTCATGGCTTGTCAGCCAGTCAAGATACATGGAGAACCAGCGCTTTGCGCCATCCAGGCATTCTTCACTGATCGCCCCGGCATCCCTGAGCCTTCTCAGCGATTGTGCCACTTCCATCAGATGTATGGTATCGATAATGCCTATTCCGCGTCCTGTAACGACACCCTTGATAGCCTGCGCGTAAAGAAGGCTGGGATTCATCCTGGTGTTTTCGTCGATGAACCATGCGCGGACATGCTTCTCCACTGCAAGGGCATATTTCCTGTCCCCCGTAATCAGAAAAGCGGACGTCAGCGAGCCCACGGCCATGCTGAAATCGACCATGGCTTTACGGTGAGCGGTAAAATTATCCGGATTGCTTTCCCCGTCACGCCTGATATAAGGCCCGTCGGGATTCTCCGGATCCGGCCACCAATAGTCCCCTTCTGAATAGAAATCGTGGATGCCTCCGGCGCTTCGGACAGCCGGAAAATCCGTTATTGTCACCGGCTCCCGGACAAGCCAGGCCTGCGCTCTCTCCACGATGCCGCCTCTAAGCACGGATGAAACTGTTTCAAACTCCGAGCGGTGGCATGACTGAGCCACGAAGACAATGATGAACAGGAGGGCAAAAGTTACTTTCTTCATATCTGCAAAGATAAACGAATAATTATTACATTTGCATAGTATGGAAACTGTCATTATTATAGCCGCCGTCATCATAGTTGCGCTCTGCGTCGCATGGATACTGAGCGCAGGGAAGATGAAGTCACGCTTCCGCGAGGAACTGATACGGAAAGATGCCGAATTGCAGACGGCTAACGCCTTGAGGGAAAACGAGATCAAACAGCGTGAGATTGCCATTGAAGCCGTAAAGACCGCCCTTGCCCTTGAAAATGAAAAGACGCTCAAGGCCCACGAGGAAGCCTTGAAAAAAGAAGCAGCCGAGACCATGAAGGTCATCACCGGCGGTCTGGACCAGAACATCAAGGATATGAAAGCGGCTTTCGAGGCCCAGAAGAAAACCCAGACCGAAGAGAGCGCGTCCATTAAAACCCAGTTCGCCGAAACTGTCAGGCACCTGAAGGAACAGACAGAATCAATAGGCAACAAGGCCGAAAACCTCGCAAGCGCCCTCAAGGGCAAGAACAAGATGCAGGGAATCTTCGGAGAAACGATACTGGAGAACATCCTGAAAGCGGAAGGCCTGCGAGAGGGGCACGACTACGATGCCGAGGTCTGGCTGCGGGACAGGAAGGGCAACCGTATAGAAAACGAAGAAACCGGCCGCAAGATGCGTCCGGATTTTGCCCTGCATTTCCCGGACGACACCGAGATCCTCATCGATTCCAAAGTATCCCTCAGCGCCCTTGCGGATTATTTCGACGCCGACACCGACGAACAGCGCTCGGATGCGGCAAAACGCAATCTGGAATCTGTCCAGAACCACATAAAGGAACTCACCAGCAAGGAATACCAGAAGTACGTCATCGGTCGCAAAACCCTTGATTACGTCATCATGTTCATCCCCAATTACGGGGCCTATCAGCTTGCAAAGCAGGAGGATAAGGAGATATTCGCCGAAGCCTTCAGGCAGAACGTGCTCATAACCACGGAAGAAACACTGATCCCCTTCATCCGCCTCATACGCTCCGCATGGGTGCAGAAAGAGCAGATGGAGAACATCTCCGAAATCGTGAATGCAGCCCAGAACATGGTGGACCGGGTCGCCCTCTTCTGCGAGAAGAACGAGGAAGTGGAGCGCAGCCTGGATGCCGCGCTGAAGAAGTTCAGAGACAACAGCGCCCGCCTGAATTCCAGTCCACAGAGCATCGTCGGCGCCGCCTGGAAGGCCGTCAACCATGGCATAAAGCAGCCTACAGGCCATGTGCTGCCTCCTGTCGGCCCGGCGCTACCGGAATCAGAAGGCACAATGAATGAATAAGTGTTGCTTTAATCCCAAAAATACACTATATTTGCAATCCTAAAATAAAGGGACCTTAGCTCAGTCGGTTTAGAGCGCTTGCTTCACACGCAAGAGGTCAGCAGTTCGAATCTGCTAGGTCCCACGTTGTTTACCATAGAAAATATGGAGAAACAAAAATACGTAGTATCTGAAGCCGACCTGCAGAACGCCCTCGGGCTCAAAGGAGCTATAGGACGTTTTGTTACGCGTCGTATTCATCGCCTGCTCGAAATCCACAAGATAAATGCAATGCACGAAAAACTCATGGCAAATGATGGCCCTGAGTTTTCAGAAGCTGTGCTGAAAGAGGTCGGCGTCACCTACGAGATCCTTCCCGAACAACTTGCGCGCATCCCTGAGGAAGGTGGTTTCATCACCGTTTCCAACCACCATTTTGGCAGCATCGACGGGCTCATCCTGAGTTCGGTAATTGGCGGAAAAAGAAGGGACTACCGCATCCTGACCACCTTTGTACTTGCGCTTATCCCCAGTCTTAAAAGCAGTTTCATGCCTGTGGACAACCTTAGCGGAAGCAAGGCGAGCACAAAAAGCATACACGGCATCCGGATGGCCCTTGAGCACATCCACGAAGGCGGGGCGCTGGGTTTCTTCCCTGCCGGCGAAGTAGGCACCTATCAGAAGAAAGCAAAACGCACCGCTGTTGGCAACAAGAAGGTCGTCGAAGACAAGCCGTGGGCGGATAATATCATCAAACTCATAAAGAACTCCGGATTTCCTGTCATCCCCATTTATTTCGAAGGCACAAATTCCGGATTCTTCCATTTCCTCGGCAAGATACATCCCCGCCTCCGTACCGTTCGACTGATTCACGAAATGCTCAACAAGAAGGGCACTCATGTCAAGGTCCGCATCGGGCAGGCCATCAGTCCCGAAGAAATGGGCAAGTACACGGTTCCCGAACTCGGGAAGTATCTCCGCAACCGCACCTATGCCCTTGCGGCCGAATGTCTTCCCGCGAAAGAGATTGCAGCCCAGGATATTACGGAGACTTTGGCAGAGCCCGAAGACCCCGAAGTCATCCGAAAGGAAATGGCCGCGATATCCGATCGCATTGTTTTCGAGGTCGGGGATTATCGCTGCTACCTTACCACCGTGGATGGGATTCCCCATGCAATGCGGGAACTCGCCCGTCTTCGCGAAGAGACTTTCCGCGCAGTCGGGGAAGGCACGGGGAAAGCTCTGGATACCGACAGTTTCGACCCCACATACCATCACCTCATCCTCTGGAACATCCCCAACGGGGAGATTGTGGGCGCATATCGCATAGGTGTGGGCCCCGAGGTGGTCACGAAATATGGCATCGCAGGTTTTTACACCTCTACCCTGTTCAATTATGCTTCAGGCAATGAAGAAACCTTCTCCAAATGCATGGAACTGGGGCGCACTTTCATTCAGCAGAAATATCAGAGGGAGGTCCTGAGCCTGAAACTCCTGCTCACCGGCGTAAGCGCTTCCACCGTTTATTTCCCGGAAGCCAGATATTTCCTGGGCCCCGTGAGCATAAGCAACAGCATTCCGGATTTCTACAAGAGCCTGATCGTCTGGTATATAGAAAAGAACTTTACGGATCCCGAAGTCAGCCGGCTCGCTGCTCCGGTCCATAAGTTCAAGTCCGAATTCCTCGCAGTCAACCCGGAGCAACTTTGCAGCAAAGTCGAAAGCCTCGACGACCTCGACAGGCTCATACTCGCCATCTCCGACGGCAAATACAGGATTCCGGTGCTTGTGAAGAAATATTTCAGCTATAAGGCCAAGCTGATATGCTTCAATGTGGATCCCGATTTCCAGGATTCCCTGGACGGATTTATCCTCCTCAAACTCAGGGATTTCCCCAAGAATTACCTGAAAGCGCTCGTCAAAGTTCTTCCCGAAGACCTCCAGGAGAAGATCATGGCCGAGTCCCCTTTTAATTAATCCACTAATCCATAGCCTCGGCTATCGTCTGAGAGATGTCTTTTACCGGCAAGTCGGAGTACTTGCTGTAGGTTGCCTGACACAACGGGCATGCGGTAACGATTGCATCCGGACCCGCCAACGTAAGATTGCGGAGCGAATTCAAGGTAATGTCCCTGCGCTTTTCATAGCTTAGCGAGAGGCTGCCGAGCGACCCTCCGCAGCAGATGCTCGCCTCGCGGTTCTGCGCCGCCTCGACAAGATTGCCAACGGCAGAGATGGCGGAACGCGGCGGATTATATATGCCGCAGCCGCGTCCCAACTCACAGGGATCATGGTAAACCAGATTAAGATCGTCGTTTTTCCGAACCTTAAGCCGCTGGGAATGAATCAGTTCGTCGAAAAACACGCTGTGGTGTACCACATATTTGCCGGGAAGCTTATAGTTTTCTTTGAATATCCTGTAGCAAATCGGGCAGCTTAGAAGAAGCACATCGCAGCCGGAACCCATGATGATTTCGGTATTCTTCCGTATCATCTCGCGGGCCTGTTCACGGCGTCCCGCCAAAAGCATGGGTCTGCCGCAGCAAAGGCCGCCGTCCGCATCCATCATTGTCCAGGAAACACCCGCCTTATCCAGAATAGCGGTGGTTGCCTTGCGGATACCCGGGGTCAGATGGGTCATGCAGCCGGCAAAATAAAGCACATGCGCAGAACCAAGGCTGTCCAGCACCGATTCCGTCGATAGTTTGGAGTAATGAGGATTGATGCCGTATTTCCGCATCGCCCTCTGAGCCATGCGCATCTGCGGCCCATCTACCTCAACCTGGCACACCGTGGTACACTTGCCGCACATCAGGCATTTATCGCTTATCTCCTCGATGCGCTTCTCGTTGCCGCGACGCAGCTGCCGGTTCAGATACACCGTGCAATCCTTCAGATTCTCCTTTCTCACGCTCATAGGGCAGGCATCTATGCACACCCCGCAACCAGGGCAGGAGTAAAACTGCACGCGGGCATAGCCCTTGCGAGGATGCAGCACATGGAGACCGGCGTTCCGCAGTGGAATCAGCAGCATTTCTGCCGGAATGTGCATGTATCGAGTAAATGGCAGCACGCACATGAACACTCCCAACACAATGGAGTATGCCCACCAGGTTGGCATATAATTGAGTTCGTTACCGAAGAACTGACGGAATATCCAGTTCATGGGGATCGTCAGGAAGCTTCCGCCGCTGATGTGCGCAGTGAAGCTTTCGGAGAGAAGGCGCAACGGGAATATCGCCCAAAGGGAATAAAGGCCAACCCTGTCCAGAAGACTTGGCCGCGTGGTGCGCCTCATTCCAAACCACAGCGAACGGACACGCTTTATTATGGCCAGCGTGATGCCGCTCAGGATAACCAGAAGGAACAAGTCCATCAGAAAGAACAGCACCGCTCCCTGTATAGTGCTCTCCCCTTCCGCTACAAAGAAATTGAAGAAGATGGGGTAATAGAAAAGACGTATCCTGTGAGGCAGGAAAAGCATCACCTCAATGTGCCCGAGAAGGATGATCATGAACCAGCCGAATGCGATGCTGGAGTGCATGTAACCGAGAACTTTATTGCGTTTCCACAGTTTCACGTGAAGCAGGCAGTTCAGGAAGATATCCTTCACGTTTTTCCAGGCTGTGGCAGGGGTGATGAGGGATATCAGGAACTTGCGCCTGTCTTCCTTTGGCAGCTGCACCAGAATACGGATGGCGCCGTACAGGCAATACCCCAGCACGAATATCATCCCGAAGAGGAACGGGAGTACGAAAGGATGGAAACCGGTAGCGAATCTGTCTGTCATAGGCTGCCCTCCACGTTTTCGTACAGACGGCTGACCGTCAGGATCACCCTGCGGGTATTGATGCCGCGGGGGCAAACCATGGAGCACTTTCCGCAGAGCATGCAATGCGAGAGCATCTGCTCCACTTCACGGTTGCGCCCGCGCTGGAGGTCAAGCAGGAGTTTCCGCACGCTCATGCCTGAATAGCCCGCCGCCGTACAGGTGGCGCTGCAACTGCCGCATGCCATACAGGTGGCAGCCGTCGGTTCAAGCCGGCAGAGTTTCCCGTAAAGAGAAAGGTCCAGCTTGTCCAGTTCGATGGCGGAACTGGGATTGAGTCCGAATCCAAAATCCATCACTTGCCGCCTTTAAGGTAATTATATACGTTCAAGGCCGCGCTGCGGGCCTCTGCAACAGTCTCAGGAATGGTCTTGGGGCCCGTGCAGGTGCCTGCGAAGAAGATTCCATCCCGGTCAGACTGGGTGATGGATGCGATGTTGTCCCTGCTGCGGAAAAAGCCGTCGTCATCTACCGGAAGCTGGACTGCGCGCAGCAGACCCTGGTTCTCCTTATTGCAGACGATGCCTGCCATCAGCACCAGCAGGTCCAGCCGGACCTTCACCGGTTTGCCCACAAGGGTATCTTCCGCCTTTACCAGCACCTGGCCGTCGATGGTTTCGGACACTTCGGAGACTCGTCCGCGGATAAAGTGGATTCCGTAGTCCCTCTGGGCGTTGATGTAGAAATCTTCGTATTTCTTGCCAAAGAGGCGGAGGTCCATATAGAAGCAGTATATCTCGGCATCAGGGAACTTCTCCTTAAGCTCTATAGCCTGTTTGATGGCGGTGATGCAGCAAACCTTCGAACACTGGGTGTTTCCGGCCTTGATATCCCTGGATCCGACGCAATGCACAAATCCTATCGCCGAAGGTTTTTCCGGCACCCGCTCGTCGCTGCCGGTGTTGAACCATGCCTCGAGGTCGCGGTTGGTTATCACACGGTCGTATATGCCATAACCATATTCCTCCTTCTTTTCGGCCTCGAACAGCTTGAAACCGGTAGCGAAGATGACGGCCTTGCAAGGCAGGGTGCGGCCGTTGCTTAGCACCACGGAATAACCTTTCTGCAAGCGATTGATGGATGCTATTTCGGTTTCAAGCATCACCTCCACATCTTTCAGGCTTTCTTCGTAGGATGAAAGCACCTTACGGGCAGGGGTCAGGTCCGGGAACAGGCAGTTCCACTGAGCCACGTGCCCCCCGAGGGCGCTGCTCTTCTCGACTATTACTGGTGCAAGACCCAGGGCCTTCAGCTGTTTTGCGGCTTCCATTCCGGCGATCCCGCCGCCTACTATCAATACTGGATTACTGTTCATATCAACAACATTTCAGGACCGTTGGCAGCCCGGGTTTCTTTATTTCTTTCTCGTTCAGGCCGAGGTACTTCTTTGAAGGGTCGTAGGGCACTCCCATCTTGTCCAGGAGGGGCTCAGGGCCCACCTGATGAATCTGCAGGCCGAGATCCCAGGGATCCACTCCCAGCACCAGGCCGGCCAACTCTTCATAAGTCAGAACCGGAATACCGTTCCCGTTTTCGCCATAGGTCTTTCCGGTCTGCTCGGAGATGACATACTGCCAGCGGTCCAGGAAGAAGGGGCATCCGGGGCAATTGGTGATTATTGCGTCCGGATGATAGGGCTCCATCGACTCGAACTTCTTGTGGGTGTTAGACACGGAGTATCCCCGGTTGGCCTTCACAAGATACTGGCGGAAACCGAAACCGCAGCAATGTCTGCGTTCGGGATAGTCTATCACCTTCCCTCCCCAGGCCTCTGCCATTCCGCTCAGCACGCAGGGGTATTCGGCGCCGCCCACTCCCTTGTGGGGAAACATCTTGGAATAGTGGCAGCCTATATGCTCCACTATCCTCAGCGGCTCCCCGGTCTCTTTGTTAACGAGCTGATATTTGGCGCGTTCCGCAATCTCCTCGCGGAACTTATAGACAAGGTCGCTGGCGTGGGCCACGTACTCGGGCTTTTCGAACTCCCGGCGGCAGGCCTTCCAAAGCTTTTCGCGTATGCGGGCCTCGAGCTCCGGGAATTCCCTCCAGGTTTCAAGTATTTCCGTGTAGTTGCCGAAGGATGTTATGCAGGACGTGACCAGATTCTTGTATCCAGCCTCCGTCATCAGCGCAAACTGCCTGGCGACAATGGTCATCGCGGTCTCCTGGGGAATTGTATCTGCGTGATAGGCGATGCCTCCGCAGGTGGTGTGATGCCTGGTTTCGTAGATATCCCGCCCCAGCATATCCCTGCAAATCTTGAGGAAGTAATGCTCCGAAGCCGGGAAGAAACTCTGGCGGATGCAGCTGCGCACATAGAACCAGTGGTTGTCCGGAATCTCCTTCTGGTAGTCAGACCAGATCTTCTGCTTTCCCTGATAGATCATAGCGCGCCCTCCTCGTTATTGAAATGCCCTCTGGAGCAATGCTCGAAGGTGTATTTGGTGTATTCTTCCATCGTCATCCCCATCTCTTCGGCCTTTTTGCGGGAGCATTCCTCTACCAGATTGATGCGCTCTGTGGCGCCGGTTTCGTCGAATATGGCCTGAAGCTCGTCCAGATCTTCCTGAGGGATGGCCCTCAACGCGCCCTCACCCTGGCGGCCGAAGTTTGCGCCAAGGCGGTCGTAAACATCCTGCTGATTATTCAGCACCCACTCGAAAACAGGCCCTGATTCGGGATGGTCTTCATATTTATAGGTAGAAGGATGGACGCAGTATCCCAGCTTCAACACATTGGTTGTAAGCACTTTGGTGAGAGGATACAGCTGGCGGCCCTTCTCGGATTCAGTGAAGTAGCCCAATTTAGTAGAGAGGTTGCGCAGCGCCATCACTACCAGCCCTGCCCCGTTCTTCCGGGGACAGCGGGTGACGCAGGACATGCACTCCCCGCAATACCAGATGGTCTCGCTTTTGAGGAGTTCGAGGATTCCTTCCTCGTCCTTCCGTTGGACTGTATCCACGATTTTTCGCGGATCATATTTATAGAACTCCGCCGCAGGACAGATGGCTGTGCAAGTGCCGCAGTTGATGCAGGTCTTGAGCCCTTCCTTGAAACGGTAGTCTTTGGTAAGTTCGTCGTACAGTTTACCCATCGTTCAGGTTTTATCTTTCAAAGATAAGAAAAAAATGCTACCTTTACGCAAGATTCCACTTATCAAGGATTGATAAGATATGAAACAAAAAATCAATAATTGGACGAAACTGCTTTATGGTTTCCTGATGACCATCCTCGGTTTTTCGGGATGCGAAGGCATTTTTGAAACGCGTGAAGAATATGGTCAGCCCTACGCAGAATTCAAGATTGTCGGAGAAGTACAATCGCAGGCAGGTAAACCCCTGAAAGGCATCCGCGTGGTTGTTAGGCCGACAATCGAAGAGTGGGGACTGCACCTATCCGATACTCTCTTTACTGATGCCGAAGGCAAATATTCAAAAGACAGGCTAAGTTATGACTGGCCGGATGAATTGAAAGATGCAGTAATCTCTTTCGAAGATATCGACGGACCAGAGAACGGAGGGGAATTCGAAACAGTCAAGTTGAAAAGCGGCGAGTTCTCTGTCAAGCAAGTCAAAAAAGGCAGCGGGAACTGGGACCACGGCGATTATCTTATTACCGCCGATGCATCGATGAACCCTAAAAAACAAGACTGATGCCTTCAGGCTTGTCGCTACGCCGCAGGATTGCCTTGGATATTACCGAAAAGGTCAAGCAGAACCTCGTTCGGGAGCATCCTCTTAAACAGTTGTTCTGGGAATGCACCCTTCGCTGCAATTTGTCCTGCCGGCACTGCGGAAGCGACTGCAAACAGATTTCCACCATAAAGGATATGCCGAAGGAGGATTTCGGCAGGGTTCTGGATTCGGTAGCAGCTGCCACCGACCCGCATAAAGTGATGATCAATATCACCGGCGGGGAGCCTCTCTGCCGCCCTGACCTGGAGGAATGCGGGCGGATGATCTACGAAAAGGAATTCCCCTGGGGGATGGTCACAAATGGCCTCGCACTTACTCCGCAGCGCTATCAGAAGCTGCTCCGGAGCGGCCTCCGGGCCATGACCATCAGCCTGGACGGCATAGGAGAGACCCACGACTGGATGCGCGGGCGCAAGGGTTCTTTCGAGCATGCCGCGGCAGCCATCAAGATGGTTGTCAACTCCGGGGAGATTGCCTTCGACGTGGTCACCTGCGTGAACAAGCGCAGTTATTCGCAACTATCCGATATTAAGGAGTTTCTGATCGGTCTCGGCCTGAAGGAATGGAGGCTGTTCACGGTTTTCCCCGTTGGCAGAGCCGCCGCGGATCCCGAACTGCAATTATCCAACGAAGAATTCAGGGGTCTGATGGAATTCATCAAGGCCACCCGGAAAGAGGGCAGGATAATGGCTGAATATGGCTGCGAGGGATTCCTCGGCAATTACGAGGGCGACGTGCGCAGCCACTTCTATATCTGCTCTGCCGGCGTCACCGTGGGCTCCGTCCTCGCTGACGGCAGCATCTCCGCCTGCCCCAGCATCAGGGCCGATTATCATCAGGGGAATATCTACCAGGATGACTTCATGGAAGTCTGGAACACCCGTTTCCAGCCTTTCCGGGACCGTTCCTGGATGCATAAGGACGAATGCGCCTCCTGCAAAGTCTGGAAATACTGCAAAGGCAACGGCATGCACCTGCGCGATGCCGACGGCAAACTGATTCTCTGTCATTACTCAAAGCTATGATATCTTTCCTTCTCTGCATTCTTGCCCTTATCCTGGGCTACATCCTTTACGGAACATTCGTTGACAAGGTCTTCGGACCGGATCCGAACAGGCCGACGCCCGCCATCAGCAAGGCAGACGGAGTGGATTTCATCCCGATGCCTACGTGGAAGGTGTTCATGATACAGTTTCTGAACATCGCGGGCACAGGGCCCATCTTCGGCGCCATAATGGGCGCTAAGTTCGGGCCGTCGGCATACCTCTGGATAGTGCTGGGATGCATTCTCGCAGGGGCGGTGCATGACTATCTGGTCGGGATGCTTTCCATACGCCATGGCGGGGCGGGCCTTCCGGAACTCGTTGGCAGTTACCTCGGGAACGGGACAAAAAAGGTGATGCTGGTATTCTCCGTGCTGCTGCTCCTGCTCGTTGGCACCGTGTTCGTGTACAGCCCGGCCCTCATACTCGGCGATATGGCCGGCGACGGCTCCCGCGCAGCCATAATGTTCTGGGTGGGCATAATCTTCATATATTACATAGTCGCCACGCTGCTCCCCATCGACAAGATAATCGGGAAGATATATCCGGTATTCGCCATAGCCCTGTTGTTCATGGCGGCAGCCCTGATGGTCTGCCTTTTCATAAAATGGCCCACCCTGCCCGAAATATGGGATGGGCTGCAGAACCGCGGCCCTTCCATCGGCCTTAACGGACAGTCCATTTTCCCCTGCCTCTTTATAACCATAGCATGCGGAGCAATCAGCGGATTCCATGCAACCCAGAGTCCTTTGATGGCACGTTGCCTGAAGAACGAGAAACTGGGCCGGCCCGTATTCTACGGATCGATGATCACCGAAGGCCTGGTGGCCTTGATCTGGGCGGCGGTGTCCTCATATTTCTTCTTTGACGGAGGAGCAGCCGAAGTCGGATCCAATCTCAGCGCGGCTGCGCCTGCAGTGGTTACAAAGGTATCTCAGAGCTGGCTCGGAATATTTGGAGGCATACTCGCAGTGCTCGGAGTAGTCGCCGCGCCTATCACCAGCGGCGACACTGCCTTCCGCAGTGCCAGGCTCATCATCGCCGACTTTGTGAAAGCGGACCAGAAACCCGTGCGCAACCGGCTCATGGTAGGCGTACCCCTCTTCATCGCAGCATCCGCCCTGCTTTGGTTCAATGTGGCCAACGCAAACGGCTTCAATATCATCTGGCGCTATTTCGGATGGGCTAACCAAACTCTGGCAGCCTTCGCCCTCTGGACGGCAACCGTTTATCTTGCAAAGACCAAGAAGGGTATCCAGTACTTGATCACATTGCTCCCCGCTGCTTTCATGTCTTCGGTGTGTCTGACTTTCATCTGCGTGGACAAGACCGGCCTCCAGTTGCCGTCATCCTGGATTCCCTGGCTCGGGGTCGGGACTTTCCTGATTTCTCTCGTCATGTTCTTCTGTTGGCGCCGAAAAGTTTGCAAATAAATAATTAATGGCTATATTTGCATTCAGCATGTCCGCATTCGCTCTTCATAACTGCAGACGAGCCCGAAGATAGGAGGCGTAGAACCCTCCCAAATATCTCCGGAAATTCTTCGACATACGTATCCTCACAGGAATTTCCTTTTAATAATTGCAATTGACAATCTCGGTTTGTCTTGCCATTAGGGATATTATTATATCCGGCGGGCACTCCATAGCTGAATAAAGTATGGAAATCAAAGTAATGGTGGCTGACGAAAGCCACTTGAACTATGCAGAAGCTATCTGCAAAGAGATCTACATCTCATCCCTCGAACGTAAAACAGGCATTGCCAACCGTTCTCCGGAGTACATACAGGAGAAGATCCTTGCCGGAAAAGCGGTTATAGCGATTGCAGAAAACGGAGAATTCGCAGGCTTTTCCTATATCGAAAGCTGGGGCGGCAAGTCTTTCGTCGCAAATTCAGGGCTCATCGTAGCCCACAAATTCCGTGGACTTGGGCTTGCAAAGCGCATAAAGGAGCAGACTTTCATCCTCTCCCGCACCCTCTTCCCTGATGCCAAGATCTTCTCTATAACTACAGGGGCAGCAGTAATGAAAATGAATTACGAGTTCGGTTTCCGGCCGGTCCCCTTCGCGGAACTGACCAACGACCCGGAATTCTGGAAAGGCTGCGAAGGATGCCGGAACTTTGACATTCTCACGCGTAATGAATACAGGCTCTGCCTCTGCACCGGCCTGCTGTTCGACCCCAAGGAGCATTTGGAAATCCATCATCCCGGAGAAAAATGAAAAAAGTAGTAGTAGCATATAGCGGAGGCCTCGACACCTCCTATACCGTTATGTATCTCGCCAAGGAAAAGGGATACGAAGTTTATGCGGCATGCGCCAACACCGGCGGTTTTTCCGCTGCGCAGCTCAAGCAGAACGAAGAGAACGCATATAAACTGGGCGCAAAGGGGTACGTCACCCTCGACGTCACCAAAGAATATTACGAGAAGAGTCTCAAATATATGGTCTATGGCAATGTCCTTCGTAACGGCACCTACCCCATTTCAGTGTCCTCGGAGCGCATATTCCTGGGCATGGCCATAGCAAAATATGCAAAGGAGATAGGCGCGGATGCCATCGCGCACGGTTCCACCGGCGCAGGCAACGACCAGGTCCGTTTCGACATGACCTTCCTTGTGATGTGCCCGGGGATGGAAATCATAACCCTCACACGCGACGGGAACATCTCCCGCAAGGAGGAGATCGACTACCTCAACGCCCACGGCTTCCCGGCAGATTTCGCCAAGCTTAAATACTCCTACAATGTAGGCATCTGGGGCACCTCCATCTGCGGAGGAGAAATACTCGACTCCAGGCAGGGCCTGCCCGAGAGCGCATATCTCAAGCAGATTTCCAAGAAGGGCAGCGAGATTCTCACCCTGGGATTCGAAAAGGGAGAACTCTGCAGCGTGAACGGCAAACAGTACAGCGACAAGATCGAGGCGATAAATGCAGTAGAGAAGATCGGCTCCGCCTATGGCATAGGCCGCGACATGCACGTCGGGGACACCATAATAGGCATCAAGGGCCGCGTCGGTTTCGAGGCCGCAGCTCCAATGCTTATCATCGGGGCGCATAAGTTCCTGGAGAAATTCACCCTCAGCAAATGGCAGCAGTACTGGAAAGACCAGGTGGCCAACTGGTATGGGATGTTCCTTCACGAGAGCCAGTACCTCGAACCAGTAATGAGGGATATCGAGGCCATGCTGGAAAGCAGCCAGCGCAATGTCAACGGCACCGTCAGCCTGGAACTCAGGCCATGGTCCTTCTCCACCGTAGGCGTCGATTCCCCCGACGACCTTGTGGCATCCAAACTTGGAGAATACGGCGAAAGCCAGAAGGGCTGGACAGCGGAGGAAGCCAAGGGCTTCATCAAGCTGCTCTCCACTCCTCTGAGAGTTTATTACGGCGCGCATCAGGAGGAATACTGCAATGATTAAGGCAGGCATCATAGGCGGCGCCGGATACACCGCCGGAGAACTGATACGCATCCTGGTGAACCACCCCGAGGTGGAACTGAGTTTCGTGCATTCCGAGAGCAGCGCCGGCAAGCGCCTTTACGAAGTGCACGAAGGCCTGTTCGGAGATACCGACAAGTGTTTTACCGATACTGTCGATCTTTCCGGAACAGATGTGCTCTTCCTCTGCTCCGCACATGGCAGGAGCGGAGAATTCTGGGCCTCACATCCCTGCCCGGAAGGGCTTAAGGTGGTGGATCTGGCGCAGGATTACAGGGACGAAAGCAACGGCTACGTGTACGGCCTTCCCGAATGGCAGCGCAGCAAGATACAAGGGGCCTCCAAGGTCGCCAATCCAGGTTGCTTCGCCACTGCCATCCAGCTTGGCCTCCTTCCGATGGCAGCCGCCGGACTGCTTGAAGGAGACGTGAACATCACCGCAATCACAGGTTCTACCGGCGCGGGTGTCAAGCCCGGAGCGACCACCCATTTCAGCTGGAGGAGCAACAACCTGTCGGCATACAAAGTATTCACGCACCAGCACCTTATCGAAATCAACCGGAATATAGGCCTGATCCAGCCCGGCTGCAAAGCTGCGCTGAATTTCGTTCCCATGCGCGGGGATTTCGCAAGGGGTATCTTCGCAAGCATCACTCTGGATTGCAGGCTAGACGCGGAAGAAGCCATTGCGCTGTACAAGGATTATTACGCAGATGCAGCCTTCACCTTCGTCAGCGACTCCCCCATCGACCTCAAGCAGGTCGTCAACACCAACAAATGCATCATCGCCCTCGAAAAACACGGAGAAAAGTTAGTAGTCAGTTCCGTTATCGACAATCTGCTCAAAGGAGCATCAGGGCAGGCGGTGCAGAACATGAATCTTATTTTCGGTATCCCGGAGAAAACCGGCCTGAAGCTGAAGGCATCAGCATTCTGAACCATGGAACTCTTTGATGTATATTCATTATTCGACGTGATTCCCACCCATGCATCCGGATGCAGGATCTGGGACGACAAAGGAACGGAGTACCTCGATCTGTATGGCGGTCATGCAGTTATCTCCATCGGGCATTCGCACCCGGATTACATAAAAGCCATCAGCGGGCAGGTCAGCAAGCTCGGCTTCTACTCGAACAGTGTTGTCAATCCCCTGCAGCAGGAACTTGCCCATAAACTCGGGAAAGCCAGCGGCTACGAGGATTATTCCCTGTTCCTGGACAACAGCGGAGCCGAATCCAACGAAAACGCCGTCAAACTCGCCTCCTTCCACACGGGGAAAGACAGGGTGATCGCTTTCCACAAGAGTTTCCACGGACGCACTTCCGGAGCCGTGGCCCTTACGGACAATCCATCGATCGTATCGCCTTTCAACTCCCATCACAAAGTGACTTTCTGCAATCTTGACGATGCTGCCGGAGTGGAGAAGGAACTTGCTGCAGGAGGAGTTGCAGCAGTGATAATAGAAGGCATCCAGGGCTGCGGAGGCATCAACGTCCCATCCGACTCCTTCATGAAGGAACTCAGGGATCTGTGCAACAAGTATGGCGCTGTGCTGATTCTCGACGAGGTGCAGAGCGGATACGGCCGCACCGGCAGATTCTTCGCCCACCAGTGGGCCGGAATCAAAGCGGACATAATCACCATGGGAAAAGGCATAGCCAATGGCTTCCCCTGCGGCGGGATCCTGATTTCCCCGGAATTCAAAGCGGTCAAAGGCATGCTCGGAACCACTTTCGGAGGGAATTATCTTGCCATGTCCGCAGCCATCGCGGTACTGGACGTGATGCAGAAAGAGAATCTCATGAAGAATGCTGCGGAAGTAGGAGAATACCTCTACGCATGCATCCCGTCCGACCCCAGGATAAAGGATGTCCGCGGACGCGGACTGATGATAGGTATCGAATTCGACGTGGACGTGAGCTATTTCCGGAAGGAACTCCTCTACGAAAAACACATATTCACCGGTGTATCCGGGAAAAACATGATACGCCTGCTGCCTCCGCTCTGCCTTAGCAAGGAAGAGGCCGGGGTTTTCGTAGAATCATTCAAAGAAGTGCTGCAATGAAGGGCTTGACAGTAAGCAAGATAGGCGGCAACATCGCAGAGTCCCCCGAGAAACTGGAAGCGTTCTGCAAGGAGTTCGCGGCATCTCCATCCCCCAAGATACTGGTCCATGGAGGCGGCGTGCTCGCAAGCGAAATCCAGAAGAAGTTCGGCATGGTGCCGAATATGATAGACGGACGCCGTGTCACTGATGCCGAAACCCTGAGGATCACTGTAATGGCCTACGCCGGATGGTGCAACAAGAACATCGTGGCCACCCTGCGCAAGTACGGCTGCAACGCCATAGGCCTGGCTGGCTGCGACGCCTCTCTTATCCAGGCGGGAAAGCGCCCCCCTCTGAACGGGACAGATTACGGATTCGTGGGAGATGTCACCCCGGATTGCGTGAATACCGCCATGCTTGAAACCCTTCTCTCCGCAGGCCTTGTGCCAGTGCTTTGTTCGATTGTCCATGACGGAAAGGGGCAGTTGCTGAACACGAATGCCGATACGGTGGCATCGAGCGTAGCCGCGGCCATGGGAGCAGGACTGAACTGCGTTTTCGAGCATGCCGGAGTCCTGCTGGACCAGAACGACCCGTCCAGCCTCGTGCCGGAGCTCAGTTCCGAAGATTTCAAGGCCATGAAAGCAGCCGGGACCATCTCCGGAGGTATGATTCCAAAACTCGAAAACGGCTTCAAGGCCCTCGGACAGGGAGCATCTTCCGTCAATATTGGAAAAACCATTCTGAAGATATGAACTGCGACTTTTATGTAGAACTGCTCCGCAAGATGGTGGCCATCTCCTCACAGTCCGGGAACGAGGCCGAGGTTGCCGCGCTGATCGGCGATGCGCTGCACAGTCTGGGCATTAGTTTTGCCCGTCTGCGCAACAACATCGTGGCCGTGAACCAAGGTTTCGACAAGAGCAAACCCACCCTGGCTCTGGACGCGCACATAGATACCGTGGCCCCCAATAACGGTTACACCAGGAACCCCTACGACTCCGGCACCGACCCGGACGTCATCTACGGCCTGGGGTCCAACGATGACGGTGGCTCAGTGGTGAGCATGATTGCGGCATTCAAGCGCTTCTACGGCGAGACCATGCCCATCAACATAATGCTGGTGCTGACAGCGGAAGAAGAGACCTCCGGTCCCGATGGAGCCGATTGGCTTTACTCTCCTGCCGGCCCTTTTGCCAAAGGCGATTTAGTGATGCCAGACTGGGTGATAGTGGGAGAGCCCACCAAAATGTGCGCGGCCACCAGTGAAAGGGGCCTTCTGGTGCTGGACGGCCTAGCCGAAGGAATCAGCGCCCATGCAGCCCGCGGAGGCGGCGACAATGCTCTCTACAAGGCGATTGAAGACATCTCCACCCTGCGTTCCCACAGATTCGGGCGCATCTCCCAAAAAATGGGAGAAGTCCATCTGAACGTAACACAGATCCAGGCCGGATCCGCCCATAACGTAATCCCCGACCGCTGCTCTTTCGTGGTGGACATTCGCCCCACCGAGCAGTACAGCTGCGAGGAGATACTGGATGAGTTGCAGGCCATCTGCAAAAGCAAGCTGACGCCCAGGAACCTTTCCCACCGCTCATCCGCGACCAGGGAAGGATCTCCCCTCCTCAAAACGGCAGAAGCCCTGGGAATCAGCACCTTCACCTCCCCCACCACATCCAACTGGATGGTCATAGGCTGCGATGCCATGAAGATGGGGCCTGGAGACTCCGAACGGTCGCACAGAGCCGACGAATACATTCTGCGCAGCGAGATCGAGGAAGCTGTATCAATCTATACCGACTTTATCAGCACATTCTATGGCAACACTCTGGAATAAAGGCACTTCCGCCACCGCAGCGGTGGATTCCTTCACCGTCGGCAACGACCGCATCCTGGACCTTCGTCTGGCCCGCTACGATGTGCGGGGATCCCTGGCGCATATCAAGATGCTGGGAAGCATAGGCTTGCTCAGCCCGGATGAACTGGCGCTGCTTACACCCGCCCTGGAAGGCATCGCCGCCAGCATAGAGGCCGGCGATTTCCATCTGGAAGACGACGTCGAAGACATCCATTCCCAGATAGAGCTCATGCTCACCAGGCAGTTGGGCGAGGTGGGCAAGAAGATACACGCCGGCCGCTCCCGCAACGACCAGGTCCTCCTGGACATACGCCTCTTCCTGCGGGACGAGATTGACACGGTACGCGCCGAGGTCAAGGAACTCTTCCGCGCCCTGCAGGCCCTGAGCGAAAAGCACAAGGAGACGCTGCTGCCCGGCTACACCCACGGCCAGCTCGCCATGCCGTCCTCTTTCGGACTCTGGTTCGGCGCCTATGCCGAGTCCCTGGCGGATGATCTCACAATACTGAAGGCGGCCCGGAAGGTAGTCAACCGCAATCCGCTCGGGTCCGCTGCAGGTTATGGGAATTCCTTCCCCCTGGACAGGGAGATGACCACCAGGCTCCTGGGGTTCGACACCCCTGTATATAACAGCATCGCCGCCCAGCTCGGGCGCGGGAAAACCGAAAAGTGCGTTGCCTCCGCGCTTGGCAGCATCGCGCTGACTCTGGGCAAGTTCGCTGCAGACTGCTGCCTGTACATGAGCCCCAACTTCGGCTTCATCCACTTCCCAGACAGCCTCACCACCGGCTCCAGCATTATGCCGCACAAGAAGAATCCCGACGTATGGGAACTGGTGCGCGCACGTTGCAACCGCATTCTTGCATGCGAGAATGAAGTGAGCCTCCTCTGCAGCAACCTCCCCCATGGCTACCACAGGGATTTCCAGATACTTAAGGATATACTCTTCCCAGTGCTCGAGATGATGCACGAGTGCCTTCAGATGACCATCTACATGCTGCAGAACATAGAGGTAAACGACCGCATCCTCGACAATCCGCTTTACGAGCAGATGTTCACGGTGGAGGAAGTCAACCGCCTGGTAAAAAGCGGCATGCCCTTCCGGGATGCATACAGGAAAGTGGGCATGGAGGTTAACGAGGGCAGCTTCCACTACCCCACCGGCGGCCTGAAAGCCTCCGACCTCGGGCATACCCACATCGGCAGCATAGGAAACCTTTGCAATGGAAAGATAGCAGAACTGTTGGAAGATGAATAAGGCGGAACTGATACTGGAGAACGGATTCCGGGCAGAGGGATTCAGCTTCGGCTACGATGCTCCCTGCTCCGGAGAACTGGTGTTCTCTACCTCCATGGTGGGTTACCCGGAAAGCCTTACAGACCCTTCGTACGAAGGTCAGATTCTTTGTGTGAGTTACCCCATCATCGGCAATTACGGCATCCCGGCAATGACTCGCGATGAGTGGGGCGTATGCATAGGCTTCGAATCAGAGAAGATTCACGTGCGGGGTCTGGTTATTTCGGACTACAGCGTGAAGTTCAGTCATTTCGATGCGGTCAAGAGTCTTGGCCGCTGGCTACGGGACGAAGGTATCCCGGCCATCTGCGGCGTCGATACCCGCCATCTCACACAGATCCTGCGCGACAACGGCACACTCTCGGCCCGCATAGCTCCTGCTGAGGAGGGTGTCCTCCCTGAAACAGTCTCGCTACGCTCGACTTCTTTGCGGGGAGCTAATAACGGGGCCCCCGAAAATCTGCTGATTTTTGGGGTGTCGTTGCCGAGGGTGGCATGTGTTTCAGGGGGGATACCCTCCTCAGCAGGGGGGAATCTGGCAGCGGTCGTAAGCTGCAAGGAGCAGATTCTGTATGGCAAGGGTGCCAAGCGCGTAGTGCTAGTGGACTGTGGAGTGAAACACCAGATACTCCATTGTCTGCTGGAACGCGGCATAGAGGTGCTTCGCGTGCCATGGGACTGCGATTTCAACGATATCGACGCCGATGGCATCCTCGTATCCAACGGCCCCGGTGATCCATCCGCCTGCGTCCCTGCAATAGAGCATCTGCGCAAAGCGATAGAAGGTAAGCGCCCCATCTTTGGCATCTGCCTCGGTAATCAGCTGCTCAGCCTAGCTGCGGGGGCGTCCGCCTACAAGATGAAATACGGGCACCGCAGCCATAACCAGCCGGTGCGCATGTGCGGCACCGACCATTGCTACATCACATCCCAGAATCACGGTTATGCCGTAGATACCGCCACCCTGGGCGAAGACTGGGAGCCTCTGTTCATAAACCTGAACGACGGCACATCCGAGGGCATACGCCATAAGAGCAAGCCTTTTTTCTCGGTGCAGTTCCATCCTGAGGCCTCCAGCGGCCCTACCGATACCGAATTCCTTTTCGACGACTTTATCTCCGCATTATGAAAGACAACAGCCTCAAGAAAGTCCTGATCCTGGGTTCCGGCGCCCTCAAGATCGGAGAAGCCGGAGAATTCGACTACAGTGGAACTCAGGCCATCAAGGCCCTGCGGGAAGAAGGGATTTCCACAGTGCTGGTGAATCCCAACATCGCCACCGTGCAGACCTCCGAGGGAGTTGCGGACAAGATCTACTTCCTGCCCGTCACCCCGGAATTCGTGGAAAAAGTCATAGAAAAGGAACGCCCGCAGGGCATTCTTCTTTCATTCGGAGGGCAGACCGCGCTCAACTGCGGAGTACAGCTGTACAACAGCGGGATACTCGAGCGCTACGGAGTCAGGGTGCTGGGGACTCCGGTACAGACAATCATCGACACAGAAGACCGCGAACGATTCGTTCAGCGCCTCGACGAGATATCCGTACTTACCATACGCTCTCATGCGGCAGAGAGCCAGAAGGCCGCCCTTGCAGCCGCCGGCGAGATAGGTTTCCCTGTTATCGTTCGCGCCGCATACGCCCTGGGAGGCTTGGGTTCCGGCTTCTGCAACAACGAAGCCGAACTGGAAGCGGTCACCGCCAAGGCTTTCACCTTCTCGAAGCAGGTGCTTATCGAAAAGTCCCTCAAGGGTTGGAAAGAAATCGAATACGAAATAGTCCGCGACAGTTTCGACAACTGCATAGCGGTCTGCAACATGGAGAACTTCGACCCCCTGGGAATCCACACCGGAGAAAGCATAGTGGTTGCTCCCTCGCAGACTCTCAGCAATGAGGAATACCACTTTCTGCGCAAGACCTCCATCGATATAGTGCGCCACCTGGGAATCGTGGGCGAATGCAACGTGCAGTTCGCTTTCAGCCCGGACGGCAAGGATTACCGGGTCATTGAGGTCAACGCCAGGCTCAGCCGGTCCTCCGCGCTGGCATCCAAGGCAACCGGCTATCCCCTTGCCTTCATAGCAGCCAAACTCGCCCTGGGATATGGCCTCTTCGACCTTAAAAACACCGTCACCGGCACCACTCCGGCCTTCTTCGAACCTGCGCTGGGCTATGTGGTATGCAAGATTCCACGCTGGGATCTCGCAAAATTCAAGGGAGTCTCCCGCGAGCTTGGTTCAAGCATGAAGAGCGTAGGAGAAGTGATGGCCATAGGCCGATGCTTCGAGGAAGCTATCCAGAAGGGTATAAGGATGATAGGCCAGGGAGCCAACGGCTTCGTGTGCAACAAGCCCTACAAGGTAGAAGATCTCGACTACGCGCTGCAGAATCCCGATGACACTCGCATTTTCGCGATTGCGGCCGCCTTTGAATCCGGCTACGATGCCAACCGCATACACCGCCTCACCAACATCGACCGCTGGTTCATCGACAGGCTGGAGAACATAGAGGCTACCTACCGGGAACTCGAGGCCTGTTCCTCGCTGGAAAGCGTCTCCGCGGAACTCTTGCTCAAGGCCAAGCGCCAGGGTTTTTCCGATATACAGATAGGACGCGTATTCCATATAGCCGAGGGAGTGGTGAAGGATTTCCGTCATGCCCGGGGAATACGCCCCTGCATAAAGCAGATAGACACCCTTGCCGCTGAGTTTCCGTCCATCACCAACTACCTCTATCTCACCTACAACGGCGATTGCAGCGACATCTCGGCCCAGGACGGGGCCGTTATAGTGCTGGGGTCCGGAGCCTACCGCATAGGCAGCAGTGTGGAATTCGACTGGTGCGGGGTGAATGCTGCGGCTACCGTGCGCAAGGACGGCCAGCAGGCAGTCATCATCAACTACAACCCCGAGACCGTCTCCACCGACTATGATTCCTGCGACCGTCTCTACTTCGACGAACTCAGCCTGGAAACCGTATGCGAGATCTGCGATGTGGAGCATCCTTCCGGGGTGATAGTGAGTGTCGGCGGGCAGATACCCAACAACCTTGCGCTCCCTCTCTCCAAGGCCGGAATTCCCATTCTGGGCACCTCCGCCAGGCATATCGACCAGGCGGAAGACCGCGAGAAGTTCTCCGCCATAGTGGACAGGCTGGGAATAGACCAGCCCAGATGGAGCAGTCTGAGCAGCTTCAGCGAAGTGGAGAAGTTCGTTACCGAGGTAGGGTTTCCCGTACTGGTGCGCCCCTCGTACGTGCTGTCCGGCGCAGCCATGAATGTGTGCTACAGCAAGGAGCACCTGCACGATTTCCTGGACATGGCCGTGGAGGTGTCGGAAGAGCATCCCGTAGTCATCAGTTCCTTCATGCAGCGGTGCAAGGAGCTGGAATGCGATGCGGTGGCGGATGAGGGGAAGATGCTTGCCTGCGCCATTTCGGAGCATATAGAATTCGCCGGAGTGCATTCAGGCGACGCCACGATACAGTTCCCCGCACAGACCACCTACGGAGTCACGGCAGCAAAGATACGCCGTACCGCGGCGGCCATAGCCCGCGAACTGCGCATCACCGGTCCGTTCAACATTCAGTTCCTCGCAGGCGAAGACAGCCTGAAGGTGATCGAATGCAACCTGAGGGCTTCCAGAAGTTTTCCCTTTGTATCCAAGATACTGAAAATCAATCTCATAGAGCTAGCTACCAAGGCCATGCTAGGCAAGCATCCGGCTGGCGGGCACAAGGAGCCGTTCGAACTGGAATATGTGGGAGTCAAGAGTTCCCAGTTCTCGTTCGCCCGTCTTGGAAACGCCGATCCGGTGAGCGGAGTGGACATGGCATCCACAGGCGAGGTCGCCTGCCTCGGGGACAATCTCCACGAGGCGCTGCTTAAGTCCATGCTGTCCGTTGGGCACAGGATTCCGTCGCATTCGTTGCTGCTGTCTTCCGGCGACGCCCTCCAGAAGGCGGACCTGCTCCCGGCCTGCCACATGCTCGAGGCCAGAGGATTCACCATCTATGCCACGGCCGGCACATGGAAGTATCTGACAGACAACGGAATAGCCGCGCAGAGGGCCCTGTGGCCGGATGAGCGGATACCGGGAGTTCCCGCCGCGCTGGACCTCATACACAATCACGATGTGGAACTGGTGATCAACATCCCCAAGGACTTCAGTTCAGGGGAACTCGACAACGGCTACAAAGTGAGAAGGGCGGCCATAGATTTCAATGTGCCGCTCATTACAAACAGCAGGCTTGCAGATGCCTACATAAGGGCTTTCTGCACGGTAAGCATATCTGATCTGGCTATCAAGGCCTGGGATGAGTACCGCTGATACGCTCCCGCGTCATTCCGCTCACGAGAAGCCATTCTGCAGTCACGTAGGTAAGCATCACCATCGCGTGCCTGAACGGGAAGTCTATCCCGGCAAAAGAACTGATGGCAATCAGCGAATCAGAAACAATGAAGATGATGCCGCCCACGATGATGCGGCTCGCGAACGCTTTGCCGCGGAGGGCCCATAGCACGCCGCTCGCCGCCACAATCATCAAAGTGAACGCATAGACGGTGACCGCCGCGCTGAACGGCCATTCCACTCCGAAGAAACCCACTATAACGGGCGCCAGAACCATGGGAGTCAGCAGGCAAAGGACCTCTTTCCACCCCTTGAGGCCGCCCATTCCAGCAAGCAGGATGGCAAGATAGAAGAAATGGCCTATGAGGAAGGCTCCCAAGCCTGCGGCGAAACAGGTAAAGCCATCGAACATCAGCAGGATGTCACCTGCGGTGTGGAAGGTCAGGCCTATTGCAAGCAATATCGGCATCCTGCCCTTATTCTCCGGGAGGAGCTGCCCCAGCGCCGCTGCGGCAAGGGAAGGCATCAGGAAAGGCTTTATGTACATGGGGGTGGATTCGTCACCCAGGGCCAGGCATACTACATCAGCCAGCGACAGGAGAAGGAAAATGATTCCGAATACTTTGGTCTGTAGTTTCATAATCATGCAATCTTACCCCAAATATCGGCAAAAGTCTTTATAAAAGCAATCATGGGGATAGCAAATCTTTTCTTATATTTGCCTGGACATTCATCAGCTTATGAACTCTATCGGCAACATCTTCTGGCTTATCCTGGGCGGCATTCTGATCGCCCTTATCTATTACATCGTGGGCCTGCTGCTTTGCATTACCATCATCGGCATTCCATTCGGCGTGCAGCTGTTCAAGCTTGGCACCTATGCGCTGTGGCCATTCGGGCACGAACTGGTGAACGGGCCGAATGAGCCGGGCTGCCTTTCCATAGTCATGAACCTGATCTGGATTCTATGCGGATGGTGGGAAGTCGCGCTTCTTCACCTGGCGTTCGGCATCATCTTCTGCATCACCATCGTGGGCATCCCCTTCGGGCTGCAACACTTCAAGATGGCAATCGGCTCCATTTTCCCCTTCGGAAAAGAGATCAGTTAACCTCCACACTGCTCAATCGCCCATTCTCCCACTTGATGTCCACGGTTTTGCCGCCGCGGGCGCAGAGGCCGCGCACCGATCCTGAGGGCCAGGCGGAAGGCAGGGCGGGAAGGAATTCCAGGCCGCCGTCATGGCTCTGGAGCAGCATCTCGGCAATGCCCGCTGTACCGCCGAAGTTCCCGTCTATCTGGAAGGGTGGATGATTGTCCCAGAGATTATCCAACGTGCCGAATTTCAATAGGTTGCTAAGCAGTTCATGCGCATGGTCGCCATCCTTCAGGCGGGCCCACATGTTCACTTTCCATCCCATGCTCCAGCCGGTTCCGGCATCTCCGCGGTGCTCCAGCACCACTTTGCACGCCTCGGCAAGTTCAGAGGTGGATGCCACGCCAACCGTCCTGCCGGGATGCAGGCCGTAGAGATGGTTCACGTGACGGTGGGAATCCTCCGGATTGTCTATATCTTTGCTCCACTCCATCAGCTGGCCGTAACGACCTATCCTGTAGGGAGCTATGCTCTCCAATACTTCCTGCCACTGCGCGCATCGTTCCTTATCGCGTCCCAGAACGTTCGCCGCGGCAATCGCATCCATCAGGATCTCCCTCACCACCGCATGCGCAAAAGTGGCTCCAGCATCCACGGGTCCGTGTTCGGGAGATGTGGACGGAGCAGCAGTATAATAGCCATCAGGATGCTTCCAGAGCATGTCGCAGGAGAAATCGGCAGCGCCGGCGATCAGGCCGTAGATGCTCTTCAGGTAGCGCTTGTCACGGGTGAAATCGTAGCGGTCCCAAAGATGGGTGGCAAGCCAGGGGCCGTTTGCGGCGGCAAGATTCCATATCATCGATTCGGAATCTCCCGGAGAAGCAAAACCATAGATGTTGGAAGATATCTCCGCAGTCCATCCGCGGGCATTATAGTAGACCTGCGCGACTCTCTCCCCCGATTTTTCCAGAGAACGTATGTAGTCCACGAGAGGAGGCATGCATTCATCCAGATTGGTCAGATTCGCCGGCCAGTAGTTCATCTGGATGTTGATGTTGTTGTGGTAGTCGGTGTTCCATGGGCCCTTTATCTTATTGCACCAGATGCCCTGCAGATTGGCGGGCATGTCTCCCTCGCGGCTGGATGCGATCAGCAGATACCTGCCGAACTGGAAATACAGCGCCTCCAGTCCGGGATCGGAAAGACCTTCTCTGTAACGGTCCAATCTGTAGGGTGTCGGCATCGCCGCAGCAGTTGCTGCGGCATTTGAAAGCGTGAGTTCAACCCGTCCATATAGGGACTGATAATCAGCAAGATGGCGTTTTAACAGACGTTTCCAGCCACGGCGTGAGGCACGGGCGATTCGCTTTGCTGTCACCTTGCCGGGATCCTTCCCCTGAAAAAATGCCTGCGGATCGCTGAGGTCCGGGTCGTAATTCATCTTGTAGTTGGTGGCGGATGCAAGCAGGAACAGCACCTCATCGGCCTCGGAAATCCTTAGAACCCCGTTTTCAGAGATCACCGAGCCGCCTTTCGGCAGCGCCCGGACCCGCACGGCGAATTTCTCGCCGTTGTTTTTCAGCGCGCCGCGATATGCGATTGCATCCTTCCCTTCAGACACGGTCTCCCCTTCTGCAATCGGATTCTGCAAATAGCTTAAAGCCAGATTCAGAGCGGCAGGATGGTCGGCGGTAAAACGGACGGCCATCACCTGGTCGGGGTAAGACACAAACACTTCGCGCTTGTATCCCACGCCGTCCTGACGGAACTGCACACGCACCAACGCCGAGTCCAGCGAAAGTGATCTCTCATAATCTTCCACAGTGGCTCCGGGGCCGGAATGAGGGTCTGGGCGATTAACCTTCACGGCTTCCCACTTGCCGCTGTAATTCACCTTCTGGGGAGCCTGGCTGCCGAATCCTTCCGGCACAGGGCCCTCTCGAAGGCCAGTTTCTATAAGCAACTCGCCGAGCGTAGTCATGAAACCGAATCTGTCCACCTTCCTGCCATCTACAACCCGCTCCGGCACAGCGCCGAAGTTCTTTTTGGTGAGGGTCTCCGCCAACTCATCATTCCCATCAAGGAAAGCCTGACGTATTTCAGGCAAAACCGACGCAGCGCGACGGTTGCAGTCCCAGTAGTAGGAGGGATCATCCGTCACTGCCGGGCCGCCGGTCCAAAGGGATTTTTCATTCAGAGTCAGCCTCTCACGGGAGATGGAACCCATCACGTTGGCGCCAAGGGAGCCATTGCCAACAGGCAGCGATTTGCTTTCCCATTCCGGATCCACTCCCCCGGCCCATACGGCGCTGCCGGCCGAAGATGTAGGCATATCGAACCAGATACGCAGGGGTTCCGATGCGCCTGCGCCAAAGTTCAGCATCATAGCTGCAGCGAGCAAACAAATCTTTCTCATTCAGTCTCTATCTTGATTGTACTGTGGATTTCGAGAGCCTTTCCGTCCTGACTCAATCCTTCTCCGACTATCTGATATTCAGAGTCTTTGTCCGCAGTCCAGAATTCAAACCTGCACTCTCCGCCCTCACTCACAGTTACGGACGGGTTCCAGTAGATGGTCGTGCGCAAATCGGGCTCTGGGGATTCTTTCTGTTTCTGCGTCATGTATTTCGGAGCCCAGAACTCCGCCGGACGCTGATAGCCAAGAGGTCGGATACGGACTATATTGTCATTCTTCTTACGTGTCTGCACGAAACCTGTCCTGGTCTTTATCACTATTGCTCCGCTGTATCCCGGATAGTAGCCGAACTGGGAAGTATAGTCCTTGATCACGAACATGCTTTCTATATCCTGGGGAGTCATGGTCATGATGTCGTATTCGGGCAGGACTATGTCGTCTATCACCGGCAGGGCCGGCATATCGGACCGGGTGGTGCTGACATAGTTGCCGTTGGCATTGTGCCGGACGCTTACGCCGGGAGTATTCAAGAAAACGGAAAGGATGTTGGTATAATTCATCTTTTCAATCTCTTCCGCCGTCAGAGGCCTGCTGGAATTCATTTCGGAATACCAGATGGACTCGCTTGGCTTTTTCTGCAGGCTTGCAGACACCGTGGCTGCATCCAGCATGGTTTCCTGCAGTCCATGCCGGCGTATGTATTCATCGAATGCCTGCTTCATGTCGGCATCCGGCACGACCGCCTCCCTCTGCCCGGGAAGGGCCGCCTTCGAGGTGCCCGGGTAGCTCGTTTCATCTACAGTCAGAATGTTGCCGGATTTACCTTTGCCGGTCTGGGTCTGCAGCGTTATTTCGGCGCCTTCCGGGAACTCGGTCGCGAAACGGAAGCGCCCGTCATTGCCAAGGGGCGCATAGTTCACGCTCACCAGGCTGTCCAGCGTAGCATAAAGAGAAACCCGTCCTCCGGCCATTTTGTTGAACATGTATCCTTCTGCATGACCGGAGACCTCCATGGCTTTTTCCGGTGGCATTGCCGGAACTGCCAGTTTCCCTTTCAACACGGCGGGCAGGTCGTACCTGCGCCATGCCTGGGTCAGCATCAAGGCATCTGCGAACTGAGCGCCCCCTGGCGTGAAGTACTCTGCCGGAGCTTCCACATAACCCTGCAGTTCCGCGGAAACCAGAAGGGAGGATACCAGGCTGTTCAGAGAGTCCGGCGCCGACGCATGGCTGTCCGTCACGCTGACTGCCAGACTTGATCCGGATGCGGAAGCCAGCGCAGCCTTGGGCAGCCTGAAGCTTGCGCGCACCTTCTCTCTTCCCGAATATACTCCCTTGTCGGTTCCACCTTCCAAGGGAATACGGCAATCCGTTCCAAGGTTGAAGAAAAGGCGTTCACTGAGAATGTTGAAGTCCCTGTCTATCAGCATGAAGGCTATGATTCCTGATGGGAATACGCCGGCGCTAAACGAATAGAAACCCCGGTCCTTATCCCATTCCAAGCACGCCAGGGGCCTGCCGGACTGATGTATGAGCAGCAACAGATCATCCTCCGGAGCGTCGGGACCGCGGAGGATCGATATATTAAGCAGATTCCCATGGTTCTGCAGTTGCAGCGCTCGGGCGGCGGGCTCTGCGGAGGGAAGGGAAAAACGCTTCTGCCTCCCGCCATCAGGCGCCGTGCACACGGCCACATACTTCTCCCCTGCCTGTGGCTTGATGACAAAAAAGCCCATCCCCCTGTGCAGCCGATCAATCTTTGCCACCACATCTCCTTTCGAATTCTGCACATGTCCCTTCACATCCAAACCCAGGCCATCCTCTCCAAGCGCCTTCACTCCCACTCGGCATGCCCTTCCGGGCACCATATATCCGCCTTCCGGCAGCAGGGAAACATCATAATCCGGCGTCTTTTCTGCTTGGACTGCCTTGCGGGCCGCATAAGGGTCGAGCACACGCAGTGTCTTGCGGAAAAAGGCATCCTCCCCGGAATTCAGCATGTACCTGGTATATGAACGGAGAGTATAATCCCCTTCCGGCAACGCCTCCTGAAGGTCGATGTGGCCTGCGAACACGCCCAGGCTGTCCGGGCGAAGCATGATACGGCGCATCAGTTCCCCACCCGGGCTTACCAGTTCCACATACACGTATCTGCTGATCCGGGACGGCCTGTTTGAAGCATCCACCAGATGAGCCCTCAACCAAATCCGGTCTCCGGGCAGATAGGATGCCCTGTCGGTGGTGACATGTATCTTTTCCAGCGGCCAGAGCCCGGCCTGTCTGGTCAGCCTAAGCATAGCAGAATCCCGCACGACGGGCAGTCCTTGACCCGATGCGCATAGCGCCCACAGGAGAAGGACACTCGCAAGGATGCGGAATCTGTACATTGCTATTCAGCCGCCTTCTGCATCTCTGCAGCAAGTTTCTCGCGCAGGGCGCGCTGCTCCGCTATCTTCTCGCGTATCTCGGGAAGGATTGCGAAAGGCTTGGAATAGATGAAGGCGCAGCGTTCTCCGTTCTCCAGATCGACCTGCACGCGGCCATCTTCCGTAGCGTTCAGATTGAAAGGCGTGGTGTCCACCATGCCTTTCCCCTCACAGATCACGCCATTCTTCCAGGTGGAATTCATGGAAAGTGAATCCGCCGACGAATATTCCATATAGACTTCTCCCTCGGGCACACCTGCTTTAAGCATGCCGCGCAAGGTGAAGAGGGAGTCCCTGTAAACGCCGCTGAGGCAATCATTGCCCTCGACGCGGCCTATGTCGGCGCCCTGGATCTCATCCCACTCGGAGATGTCGAACAGCTGAAAGGGGCTGGCCTTGAAATCGCCTACGTAGATGCCGAAGGGCTCTCCGGCCTTGAGCTCGCCGGAGAAGCTGAATTTGCCGGGGATGGAAATGGTGAGCATGCCGTTGTTTTCACGGCCATCCTTCACATCTCCGTCGAATGTGCGGCCCTCTATGCTGTAGCGCACATGACCGCTGACCATATCGGTATAGACGCAGTCCGCAAGGGTGATCTCGGGTTTCCACCTGCCGTCCGCCACGGTGCCGTCCTGCCATATCACCTTGCCGGCATTCAGCACGGGGCCGGTAATGCCGTCTCCGGTCATTGGAAGCACTGTGCCGGCGAAGGTCTTGTCGCCAATGGCAAAGGAGGTCATCAGCATGCCGTCGTCCATCCATTCTCCCTTGAGGGTCATATCGCTTCCGGGATTGCTTCCGAGGCATACGGAGCCGCTGCCTGAAAGGGATGTGTCGTTCCAGATGCCGGAAAGTATCCTGTTATTGGCTTTGTCGAAGAACTCTCCTTCGCCCTCCCGGATGCCGTCCTGCCATTTGCCGGTGTAGATGTCTCCTCCGGCATAGTTCATCCTCCCTTCACCGGAAGGCTTGCCCGCCGCCCAGCCGCCTTCATAGGATGCGCCGCTGGCGTAGGTCATGACGCCCTCGCCCTGCTGCCTGCCGGCTGCCCAGCCGCCTTCATACCTGTCCTTGTTGGGATATTCCCTCACCCCTTTGCCGTCGTAGAGGCCGGCTGCCCAGCCGCCCACGTATGTGGAGCCGTCGGCATAGGTCATCGATCCTTCTCCGTGCTGCTTATTGTCTTCCCAGCCACCTTCATAGTAATCCTTATTGGCATAGGTCATTTTGCCTTCGCCGCAAATCTTGTCGTCCACCCAATTGCCCAGATACTCGTCTCCGCTCAGGAAACGCATGGTGCCAAGGCCGTTCTTGATGCCGTTGGTCCAATAGCCGGAATAGATTTCACCGTTGGCATAGATCATCACGCCCATGCCGTTGGGCGCTTTGTTCTTCCACTCGCCGTCGTATTGGTCTCCATTGGGGTACTTGTGCTTACGGGCGTCAAGCTGCGCAGGCATGAAAGCCAGCACGGCAGCCAGGGTCAGGAAAAGGATCTTTTTCATATGCTATCAATTAACGTTCGGTTGTCTGAATTCCAAATTTAGCAATTTCTTTTAAAAGAATGCAGAAAACAATTATTTATCTTTGTAACAATCCGCCGCTCCGGGCGTCTTATAGTCGATGAAAAAAACAATAGCTATACTTTGCTTCCTGGCCCTCCCGCTTTTGGCGATGGCAGGAAAGAACGTTTCCAAAACGCAACTGACGGCAGTGATTTCAGAATTCCGGCAATATGACGGAGTGGAGCTGGTCCGGCTCGGTTCTCTCGCCACGTCGGCCTTGAAGACCGTCATCCGCCTTTCAGCCAAGGAAGATCCCGATTCCGCGGAGGCCCTCCGGCTCCTGAAGGGCATCCGCCGGCTGACCGTATTCGAGTATGAGGACTGCCAACCGGACATCAAAGAGAGGATATCCCGCAGACTGAATCGCACGCTGAACGGCTCCGATCTCCTGATGGAGGCCAAGGACGGAGGCGATTCCATGCGGATGTATGGAGTGGTGGACGAAAGCGGCGATACCGTGCGCGACTTCGTCCTCTACTCTCCCGGGAGCTGCGCCCTTATCTGCATCTTCGGAAAGGTATCCATGAAGGCGCTGTCCAAAATGATGGAAGACAATGACTGAGAGGGAATTTCATAGCCGGTACCTGTCTCTTTCCGATGCTCTCTACCGGGTGGCGTTCTACATCCTGGAAGATGTTGAGGAAGCCGAGGATGCGGTGCAGGAACTCTATCTCAAGCTCTGGAAGAACCGTGATGCCCTCGACGGCATCCGGAATCCCAAAGCCTATGCCATGACCCTCCTGCGAAACCTCTGTCTGGACCGCGTGCGGCATGCGGCCAGGATTGCGGATGCGGATGTGCCCGGAAACATGGGTGGAGAATTCGATCCGGATACGGCGATGGACCAGAAGGAGCGTCTGGAGATGGTGCTCGCGGCAGTGAAATCACTGCCTGACAGACAGAGGGAGATCCTCATCCTGCGCACCGTAGAAGGTCTTTCCTACGAAGAAATCGAGGAGCGCACCGGAATGAATTATATAACCCTTCGCGTGCTTCTATCCAGGGCACGGCAAACATTGAAAAAGATATTATGAAACGAATCGAAGACATAGAAACAATGAGCCTGGAAGAACTGGAACAGGCATCTGCCGGTATTCCCGTTCCGGAAGGCCTGTCCGGCCGCATCGAGTCCGCCCTGGCTGCGGAAAAACTCTCCCGCAAAAGCACAGGACGGCTGTTGGGAACTTCCATCGCCGCAACCCTTGCGGCGGCGGCCGTAGCCACCGTGCTGATCCTTCAGCGCCCTGCTCCCAAGGACAGTTTCGAAGATCCGCTTCTGGCATATCAGCAGGTGGAAGAGACCCTGCAGTTTATCGCACAAAAAATCAACAAAGTTTACGAGTAAAATGAAAAAGACCATATTGCTTGCAGCCCTGCTGCTCAGTTTCATTTGCGCTTCCGCCCAGGAGGGCAGGCACATTTACCAGAAATACTCCGATGAGGCCAATGTGAGCGCGGTGTACGTTTCCCCCGCGATGTTCCGCCTCATAGGCAGACTGCCCGACATCCAGGCCGGGGACGCAGACAAGAATCTCACGCCTGTAGTCCAGGCTCTCACGGGCCTCTACATCATCTCCAGCGAGAATCCGGAAATCAACGGGCGTCTTGCCAAGGACGTGCGTAAGTTCATCGACAAGGGCACCTACGAGCTTCTTATGGAAGCCAAGGAGGATGGAGAGAAGATGACGATGTACACCGCCGGGGACGAAACCACGGTCACCAGTTTCATAATGCTCGCCGATGAAGGCGCGGAAGTCACTTTCATCTGCCTGGACGGCAAACTGGACCGCACGAAGCTGGAAGAAATAATGTCAGAAAAAAACAAATAGCTATTTTGCATATTTTTGGTTATATTTGTGAATTGTACAAAGTAACCAATTCAATATGCAGAACAAATTGCAAGAACTTACCGAAAAGCTCTATCAGGAAGGGCTGGTAAAGGGTAAGGCAGAGGGAGAAGAACTTCTGGCGAAGGCCAGGACGGAAGCGGCGCAGATCGTTGCCGAGGCAAAGGAAGAGGCAAAAGCCATCAAGGCCAAGGCCGAGAAAGAAGCCGAAGACCTCAGGTCCAAGGTGGAATCCGATCTCAAGATGGCATCCTCCCAGTGCCTGCAGGCCACCAGGAAAGACATTGAAAACCTTCTGGTAGGCAAGATCGAAGCCGGCAAGGTATCCGAAACCCTCAAAGACTCAGCATTCATAAAAGAAATAATAAAGACCGTGGCTGCCAGGTTCAACGCCGAGGAAGCCACGGATCTTGCTCTCATCCTCCCGGAAAGCCAGAAGGAAGAGCTGGAGCCCTGGGTCAGGAACGAGCTCGCCGGCGCTCTCAAGTCCGATGTTTCGGCCAGCTTCTCCAAAAAGATAAGCGGCGGATTCACCATCGGCCCCAAGGATGGCGGCTGGTTCGTAAGCCTAAGCGAGCAGACCTTCAACGAGCTCATCGCAGAGTATCTGCGTCCTGTAACCCGAAAGCTCCTCTTCGGTGAATAACTACGAATGCATAATAGCAGGGCTCCCCGTCCTCAGCCAGGACGGGCGGGAGGCGCCGGACACGGAAGCCATCCTCACCGATATCCGTGAGCAGCTGAGCGAGAAGGATGCCGGGACGCTGGATTTCCTCTTGAGCGCCTATGCTCCCGACATGCCGGATGCAGCCTTCTACCTTCAGGCGCAAAAGAGCCGCAACCGCTTTGTACGCGGGTTCTTCGCCCTGGACCTCGGGGTACGCAATGCCAAGGTGGAATACCTCAACCGCAGCTTGGGCCGTCCGGAAGGCACCGATGTGGTGAATCCCGACCCCGAAAAAGAGTTGGAAGAGTTCGAGCTGAAGCCGGAAGTGGACGCTATCCTGGAAACCGATGACATCCTTGGGCGTGAACGCGCCTTGGACGCCTTCTACTGGAAGGCGGCCGACAATCTCACGGTTCTGGACGTCTTCGACCTGGACCTGATCCTGGCATTCGTGGTGAAACTCAAGCAGGTGGAACGCTGGCTGAAGCTGGACGAAGCCACCGGACGAGAACTGTTCCGCAAATTGGTTAAAGAAATAAAAGAAAACACAAAGATATGAGCACATTTGGAAAGGTGACAGGCATAGTCTCCAACCTTGTAACCGTGCAGGTGGACGGCCCCGTGGCGGAGAATGAACTCTGCTACATCAAGCTCCACGGCACTCCCCTCCTCGCCGAGGTCATCAAGGTCACAGGCGACAGGGCCTCGGTCCAGGTCTTCGAAAGCACCCGTGGTCTCAGGAACGGCGACGAAGTCGAGTTCCTCGGCAGGATGCTGGAAGCAACCCTCGGCCCCGGCCTCCTGTCCAGCGTTTACGACGGTCTGCAGAACGACCTCACGACCATGAAGGACGTCTTCCTCAAGCGGGGAGAATACACCGACCCGCTGAACCGCGAGAAACTGTGGGACTTCACCCCCATCGCCAAACCCGGCGACAAAGTTGCTGCCGCCGACTGGCTGGGAGAGGTCAAGGAAGGATGGCTTCCCCACAGGATCATGGTCCCCTTCAATTTCAAGGGCGGATACACGGTTAAGGAAGTTGCCCCGGCCGGCCAGTACAACGTGGATACCGTGGTAGCCACCCTCATCAATGAGGACGGCGAGGACGTCCCCGTCACCATGACACAGAAATGGCCGGTCAAAGTAGCCATCAAGGGCTACATGGAGAAGCCGCGCCCGCAGAAGATAATGGAAACCGGCCTCCGCACTATCGACAGTTTCAACCCCATCGCGGAAGGCGGCACAGGTTTCATACCAGGGCCCTTCGGCTGCGGCAAGACCGTGCTACAGCACGCCATTGCCAGGCAGGGTGAGGCGGATATCATCGTGATGGCCGCCTGCGGCGAACGCGCCAACGAGGTTGTGGAAATCTTCACCGAGTTCCCCGAACTAATCGACCCGCATACAGGCAGGCATCTGATGGAACGCACCACCATCATCTGCAACACCTCCAACATGCCCGTGGCCGCGCGTGAGGCATCTGTCTATACGGCTATGACCATCTGCGAATACTATCGCGCCATGGGCCACAGGGTGCTGCTGCTGGCCGATTCCACCTCCCGCTGGGCACAGGCGCTCCGCGAGATGAGCAACCGCATGGAGGAACTCCCCGGAGCCGATGCGTTCCCGGTGGACCTCTCCGCCATCATATCCAATTTCTACTCCCGCGCGGGAATGGTGGTTCTGAACAACGGGCAGACCGGAGCAGTCACCTTCATAGGCACCGTCTCCCCTGCCGG
>JAEEGL011543810.1_pt1 | contig 42231 bp, 25 predicted proteins | sample 9134231 | NCBI WGS metagenome assembly JAEEGL01 (sample SAMN16246548, study PRJNA631951) | gut metagenome | biome: gut microbiome; feature: rumen; material: fiber-attached | host: Bos | place: Iran: Karaj | collected 2018-10 | reverse complement strand
TCTTATGGATGAGGTCGATAACGGCGTGGGATTAAACTGCGTGACATTTTGGGGGCTTACCGATGATGCTTCGTGGAGGAGAGGAGCAAATCCTCTTTTGTTTAAAGGTGATCTGACCCGTAAAAGCGCGTTTGATGCTCTGGTCATGGCCGGAAACAGAGACGAATTTGAGATAGAAGCCGTTGGCCCCGGTATGAGTTCGGCTGATCTGTATATTGATTTTGAACCCGAGGAGACTGCCAATGGATCAAATATAGCAAATCTTGAGCAGCTTGGCTTCACATCCAGAGGAAGCGGACATCAGTCTAAACTTATGCTGATGACCATGGAAAACCATACCGCCGGCGTGACTAAAGGCTATGCGCTCAAGGTTAGCAGAAGCGAGGTGGATGCTACTGTTAAACTCGATATATCCGGATTCGCCGGAGAGTATGTATCCGGTGAACTGTGGGTCAAGACCGATGACAGCCATGTGACTGTCGGACTTGAGGGCGGAGGATATCCGTATGTGCTGTCCGAGGCGGATTCTGACGGAGAATGGACCGTAATGGAGTTTGCCGTACATATTCCCGAAGATTGGGATGCGACCTTATATGTAGAGACTGACGGAAACGCAGATATCTTTCTGGATGATATATCCATAGATAAGATCAAAGAGGATGAAGCAGTAGAAAAAGGGGCAGTGGAACCGACTGCAACTCAGGCAGATGCGGATGATACAGTTGAGAGCGGAACTGAAAGTGAAGCCGGAGCGGAAGTATCAAACGGATCCGGCAACAGTCTCTGGAACAGAGTAGTTAACTGGTTTAAGAGATTGTTCGGATAAAGATGCCGATTTAGGATCAGAAGGCTGATTCCTTGCGGGTATACATGGCTTTGTATTCCCCGGGAGTGCAGCCTTTGATCTTCTTGAATGAGCGGTTGAACGTCGATATGCTCGTAAACCCGGACTGAAGAGCCACTTCCGTTATGGAAAGCTTCGGCTGGGTGAGCAGGAGCTCTGCGGCCTTGATCCTTCTCATCACAAGATAGTCATAGAAATTGTATCCTGAGTAGTCCTTGAACAGTCTGGAAAAATAGTATTTGGAAAAACCGCCGTACTCAGACACCGAGTCCAGAGTCAGGTTTTCGGCATAGTGCGCGTCTATATAGTCCAGTACCTGCTGAAATCTGTGGAAGTGTTTCTTTTTGGTCATGTATGATCCCGAAACAGTGTCGCGGCTCATGGCCAGGGCATATCTGGCTACCGATACGAGCAGGCTCATCAGATTTGAATATATACTGAACTCATAGAAGTCGTTATCGTTGAAAAACTCACTGATCATCATCGTGATCCTGGTATATACATCGTTGTATATCTCTGGAGTTGTGGTGGGAGTGATCAGCATGGTGCTGTTTAAGAGTGAAAGGATACTGCTGTATCCTCTGATCTTGGACATGGTGCCGATACCGAACAGAAGGATATATCTGCGTCCGGTCTCGGGCGCGGTAAGGGCGTGAGAAGTACCTGCAGGAATTATGATGATCTCTCCGGGATTTAAATGGATAGTCTCATCATCGACCTCTACATCGTAGTGATTCTCTACGGGCAGTATGATCTCAAAAGCGTTATGCCAGTGAACAGGATAGGAGTCATTCTGTTCATTCTGCCATATACGTATATAACTGTCGTCAGGGAAGATCTCGGTTTCTTCACGCATATGAAGAACTCTTCCGTGCCAGTCGGTATTTGTATGCGATATATCCCGTACACGAACTATCTGCAGGGGAGCATGAGTTGCATGCGCAACATTTTCCTTAACCATAATAACCTCGTCAACAATTGCTTTTTATATACTCAATATTTGAGCATCATTTTAATACATAAGTGCGTGATTTGACAAATGGAATAAGGATATTTGTCCTATTTCGGCAAAAGTCCACAAAAAGTGAGCACCGTTTTGTTACACTTTATCGCAACAAATAATAACAAAATAGCAATATCTGATAAGCCTGCGGATTGCAAACATCATACAATGGTTACAATGTGTGAATCTGCACGCGTATATTATGTGCATTTTTTTGGAGACGGAATATGAACGATTTTCTTAAGAAAGTTCTGATTACATTGGCTGTAGTAGCATCGATCGCGGTTGTATGCGTACTTCTGTCCATGCGTGATGTCGAAGATTTTCATGAAAAATATGAAAATGTCGACCTTTCAACTGATATAGAGGGTCTTGAGAGAACCGGGACTTATTCCGGATATATCAACGAACATGATTCTGCCGTATCACCCAAAGATGCTGTCATCGATATTGACGTATTCGATTACAAGGTAGTCGAAGGCGATGCTTCAGAGGTAGAAGAGAAGTCCTCTAAAGCTCTTTTTACTGATACCGGTTCCGAAGTAACTTTCAACGTAACGGTTCCCGAGGACGGTCTGTACAATCTCTATATAGAATATCTGATCCCTGAATCCAGAGGCGTTCCCGCCGAGAGAACGGTCATCATCAACGGGGAGATTCCTTTTGAAGATGCAAGAAATATATCATTTACCCGTATCTGGACAGACGGCGGCGATGTGAGAGTCGATAACCAGGGTAACGAGCTCCGTCCGGAACAGGTTGAGATCTTTGACTGGCAGAGCGCGTATTTCCGCGATGATATGGGCTATATCGTAGAGCCTTATCAGTTCTTCTTTACAAAGGGGAATAATGAACTGACGCTGGTTGCCGACAATGAGCCCATGTATATAAGAAAGCTTGAACTGCAGGGCATCAAAGACCCGGTTACTTATGCTGATTACATTTCTCAGTATTCCTCTGCATCATCAAGCACCAATGCAGCTCAGTTCTCAGAGATAATACAGGGAGAGACTTCCACCGCAAGATCGGAATCTTCTCTTTACGCAAAATACGACAGATCTTCACCGACTACGGTTCCCAACAGCGTTACCAACACCGTGCTCAATTATGTGGGCGGTGAGACATGGCGTAAGAACGGCCAGTGGATCGAGTGGGAATTCGAAGTTCCCGAGGACGGCTTCTATAATATATGTATAAAGGGGCGTCAGAACTATTCACGCGGAAGCGTTTCATCCCGTAAGGTCTATATAGACGGAGAGGTTCCGTTCGAAGACCTTGACGAGATCTCTTTTGATTACAGAAATGACTGGGAGTATCTGGACCTTGCTGATGACGAGGGCACTCCTTACAATTTCTATCTTACCAAGGGTAAACACACCATCAGGCTCGAAGCCACTCTGGGCGATATGGGTGCAATTCTTAAAGACCTTGAAGATTCTACATTCAGACTTAATCAGATCTACAGAAAAGTACTCGTGTACACGGGCGCCAATCCCGACCAGTACCGCGATTACCGTATAGATACCAATTATCCCGAGATCATGGAAGCTATGGACTTAGAGTCCAGACGTCTGTACAAGATCGTCGATGACATGGTGGAACTTTCCGGACAGAAGGCCGACAACATCGCCAGCGCCCAGACGGTAGCACAGCAGCTTGAGCGTTTCTGCAGGAAGCCTCAGAAGATCACGACGGAGTTCGTTACATTCAAGGATAATATCACGGCTCTCGGTACCGCTTCTCTTAAGATGAGTGATACTCAGCTTGATATCGATTACATCACTGTCACCGGTACCGATGTTAAGCCCGAGAAGAAGCAGGCCAATTTCTTCTCCAAATTATGGCATGAGACCAAATCGTTCTTCGCATCATTCTTTGTTGATTATAATTCCGTCGGCGATGTCTATGATGAGAATTCCGACGAACAGATAGTGAAGGTATGGGTACTGACCGGTCGTGATCAGGGTACTATCCTGAAGGCCATGGTCGACGATTCGTTCACTCCCAATACGGGTGTCAAAGTCAATGTCGAGATAGTAGATCCCACCGCTGTCCTGAATGCGGTCATGGCGGGACGCGGACCCAATGTCGTTCTTTCGATCGGCGCGGATCAGCCTGTCAACTATGCGCTTCGTAATGCATCCGAGGATCTGACACAGTTTGATGACTGGGAAGAAGTATTCTCTCATTATTCCGAGAGTTCATATGAGCAGTACAGACTTGATGAGCATATTTACGGTGTTCCCGAAACCCAGACATTTAATGTAATGTTCTACAGAAAGGACGTACTGGAAGAACTCGAACTCGAAGTTCCTCAGACATGGCAGGATCTGATAGAAGAGCTGCCTACGATCCAGGGTAATAACCTTTCCGTAGGTATCCCTACAGCTGCCGGTTCTTCAACCACCGCTACCAGCTCGACCGCGGTCATGTCCAATGTGCCCGACCTGTCGCTTTACTTCTCACTGCTGTTCCAGTACGGCGGAGATATGTACAACGAAGCAGGTACCAAGACTACCGTTGATACTGAGCAGGGCATCAAGGCATTTGACGATTATGTAAGATATTTCAATGATTACGGTATCCCCACGGTTTACGATTTCGTCAGCCGTTTCAGATCAGGTGAGATGCCTATAGGTATCGCTCCTTACTCGACATATAACACTCTGATGGTATCCGCTCCCGAGATCAGAGGTCTCTGGGACTTCACGGTCATCCCCGGTACCGAGAGGACTGATGAAAACGGTAATACATACATAGACAGATCAGACTTCATCACAGGTAGCGCGACCATGATGATCACAACTGAAGATCAGGAACTTAAAGATAAGTCATGGGAGTTCATGAAGTGGTGGGCACAGCCCGATACACAGATCAGATTCGGCCGTGAGATAGAGGCACTCCTCGGTTCCAGTGCGAGATATGCGACCGCAAACAGAGACGCGTTCTCGAACCTGTCGTGGAGTATGGAAGATATCACGGTTCTTAACGAACAGTGGGATCAGACCCGCGGTATAAGAGAGGTTCCCGGCGGATACTTTACCGGACGCCATATTTCCAATGCCATCCGTAAGGTCATTAATGAAAAATCCGATTCAAGAGAGACGATCATCGACTACTCTATAAAGATAGACGAAGAGATAGAGAAGAAACGTAGAGAGTTCGGAATGCCCGTAGAATGATTGGGAGATAACTAATGAAAGAGTACATCCAAAAGTATTTTGAACTGCGTAAGCACAATGCACAGGTTGCATGGAAGAAGGCCAAGAACAGAAAGATGTGTTATCTGTTCCTTGCTCCGTATGCCATCCTGTTCACGATGTTCTTCGTGTTCCCGGTTGTTGCTTCGATATATTACAGTTTTACATACTATAACATCCTGGAAGCGCCCAGATTCATCGGACTTCAGAACTATATCAGTCTGATCCTTGATGACGATATCTTCCTCCTGGGTGTTAAGAATACGTTCATGATAGCCATCATAACCGGACCTCTGGGATACATCCTGTCGTTCCTTTTTGCATGGCTGATCAACGAACTTCCCAGATGGGTCCGTTCCGTAGCGGTAGTGGTATTCTATGCTCCCTCGATCGCAGGTAACTGCTATGTTATCTTCTCGGTATTCTTCAGAGGCGATGCTTACGGATATGTAAACGCCGCACTTATGAACATGGGTCTGATCGATACTCCCAAACTGTGGCTTATCGATCCCAAATATATGCTTCCGATATGTATGCTCGTAATCCTATGGATGAGTCTCGGTGCCGGATTCCTGTCATTCGTTGCAGGTCTTCAGGGCGTTGACAAGTCCCAGTTTGAAGCGGGCTATATGGACGGAGTCAAGAACCGCTGGCAGGAGCTGTGGTACATTACACTGCCCAACATGAAGCCGATGCTCATGTTCGGTGCCGTTATGTCCATCACTCAGGCTTTCGGTGTCTGCGATGTCACGATGGCACTCTGCGGATACCCCAGTACCGACTATGCAGCCAGAACTATCGTTACCCACCTTTTCGACTACGGTTTCTCCAGGTTTGAAATGGGTTACGCCTGTGCGATAGCTACGATACTTTTCCTGATGATGATCCTTTGCAACAAAGCTATCCAGAGTCTTTTGAGGAGAGTAGGAACCTGATATGAGCAGAAAGAAAAAAGAGATTGCCGAAAAGCCTTACAGAAAGCCTCTTATAAAGAAAAGAAAACCCAACCGTTCCATAGCCGGAGATATAGCTCTGTACTTATTCCTGGTACTGGTTGCCATGGTCATGGTTTTCCCTATCGTTTATGCGGTCAGCAGTGCGTTGAAGCCTCTTGATGAGCTCTTCAAGTTCCCGCCCCGTGTATTCGCGCAGCATCCGACTCTTGATAACTTCTCGGATCTGTTCGTAACGATGGGTAAATCCTGGGTTTCTTTCTCGAGATATCTGTTCAATACCGTATTCATCACGTTTGTCGGTACTGCAGGACATCTGATAGTAGCCTCGATGGGCGCATTCGTACTTGCCAAGTATGAATTCCCCGGAAACCAGTTGTTCTTCAAGATCGTAACCGTTGCGATGATGTTCACCGGTTATGTTACACAGATCCCTAACTATCTGATCCTGAACAAACTCGGATGGATAGATACATACTGGGCTATTATAATTCCCGCTTTTGCTTCCCCCATGGGACTCTTCCTTATGAAGCAGTTCATGGAGGGCCTTCCGACATCCCTCATAGAGGCAGCCAAGATCGACGGTGCCAATGAGTGGAAGGTATTCTCGGGAATAGTCATGCCCAACGTTAAGCCTGCATGGATGACTCTGATCATCTTCTCGGTTCAGGCGTTGTGGAACAACAGGGCATCAACATATATCTATTCCGAAGAGCGCAAGACGCTTGTTTATGCACTGCAGCAGATCCAGGGCGGCGGGATCGCCAGAACAGGACAGGGTGCTGCCGTACTTGTAGTTGTAATGATAGTTCCCATCATCATATTCATATTCTCCGAGAGCCAGATACTTGAGACGATGGCAAGCTCGGGTCTCAAAGATTAAGGGGCATAAGTATGAAGAAGATCATAAGACTGATAAGCATAGCGATCATGGGAGTGATCATCGGGATGAACATCATGCCGATGACAGCCCTTGCGGATGCATCTACCGGAGATACCAGTTATACATACAATCTGGATTATTGGGGAGATGTACAGGATTCGCCTGACTTCTATACGGTAGGAAAAGTGTTTACATCATCCGAACTTGGGCTTGATGTTAAGATGAGCAGTCCGGAAGGATTATTCGTATACGGCGATCTGCTCTATGTATGCGATACTGGCAATAACCGCATCCTTGAGCTTAAGAGGATCTCCAACGAGCAGTTTGATGTGCTTCGCATCATCGAAGAATTCAAGGGGGATTCCAATTCCACATTTAACCAGCCTTCGGATATTGCGATCTCGGAAGAAGGGAACTTCTTCATCGCGGACAGAGGCAACGGCAGGATACTTAAGCTTGACCCCGATTTTAATCTTCTTCTTAAGTATGATAAGCCTGTAGACAATACGCTGGATCCGAGCATCACTTTCCAGCCCAATAAAATAGCCATAGATACCGCCGAGCGTGTATACTGCATCGCCACCGGTATCAACAAGGGTCTGATCAAGTACGAACCCGACGGGACATTCTCGGGATTCGTCGGAGCTACCAAGGTTACTTATGATTTCCTCGATTATCTTTGGAAAAAGTTCGCTACTCAGGCTCAGCGTGCTCAGATGGAGAACTTCGTTCCCACCGAGTATGACAATATCTACATGGACTATGAAGGCTTCATCTACGCGGTGACCGGTGCGGTTACGAGAGAGGACTTAAGAAACGATAAGGCTGATGCTGTCCGTAAGATCAATCTGATGGGTAACGACATTCTTGTCAGAAACGGAGAGTGGGGCATCTACGGTGATATCCATATGGGAGCCGGGGGCGGTTACGAAGGTCCTTCGTATTTCTCGGATGTTACGGTTTTTGAAAATGATATTTTCGTATGCCTCGACAGGAACAGGGGCAGATGCTTCGGTTATGATGACCAGGGCCATCTGGTATTCGCATTTGGCGGAAACGGCAATATGGACGGATATTTCAGACGTCCGGTAGCTATAGAGCATTTCGGTCATGACCTTTATGTGCTTGATACGCTTGACTGTGCGATCACGGAGTTTGTTCCCACCGAGTTCGGTTCTCTGGTCTATGATGCGATAGAAAAGTTCGATCAGGGCGATTACAAGAGTTCCGGTGAGGCCTGGGAGCGCGTGATGCAGCTGAACGGCAATTACGACCTCGCTTACATCGGTATCGGAAGAAGCTACCTGCGTCAGGAGAGATATAAAGAAGCCATGGATTATTTCGAGGTCAAATATGATGACGAGAACTATTCCAAGGCATTTAAACAGTACAGGAAGGAATGGGTTGAAGAGCATATAGCTGTAATAGTGATAGTTCTTCTCGCTCTTTTTCTGATCCCGATGGGAATAGGCAAGATCAAGTCGATCAAGCATCAGATAGATACTGCGGATATATTCTGATAACAGTCGCGGTTAGTTTTAAGGAGACGATATGGTTACATCACTGACCAAAAAGGAAACATGGTCCGAATACTTGAGATCCCTTAAGTTTGCGTTTTACTGTATGACACATCCGGTTGACGGATTCTGGGATCTGACACATGAGAGACGCGGTTCGTATGCCGCAGCCAATACCATACTTATCGCTACACTTGCGGTGAGGCTCATGAAACTCAGATTTACGAGTTTCCTTTTCCTGCAGGTATACTGGGAAGAACTCAACATATTCCTTTATCTTGCAAGTATCCTTTTCCCACTGGCTTTATGGGTTGTTGGCAACTGGGCTCTTACTACGCTGTTTGACGGCAAAGGAAAGCTCGGACAGGTATATATGGCTACATGTTACGGCATGACTCCGTACCCCGTGATCCAGTTCCCGCTTATGATCTTCAGTAACTTTGTTACGGTCGAGGAAGGTCAGTTTTACAGCGTGCTGAGCGCATTGTCACTTGTGTATTGTGCATTGCTCATTGTATCTGCCATGGGCCAGATCCATGAGTTCTCCGCCGGCAAGAACCTTTTGTTCACGGTTGCTTCGCTTTTTGCAATGCTTGTCATGGTCTTCATTTTGACCATTTTCTTCAGTATGATCTCACAGGGCGTTTTGTATTTTGTTTCCCTGGTAAGAGAGTTCTTATTCAGACTGTAGTGAATAAATAAAGATCGTTCAGGAGCTCAAATGAGAAGAGAGAAAAATCAGGAATTAATAACAGAGCGGAATAACAAGATCAAAGAGACCGTAAAAAGTCTGATCTTTCCTACCGTGCTCGCTGCAATAATCTTCGGAGTGATATTCTTCGTCATCAATTACCAGAATATCGAGAAACCCGAGGAAGTTGTCGAGATACGCGCTTTTGCAGGGGATGAGAACCCCGTAGTCATGGAGAACGACTATCTTATATTCACCATGGATCCCCTTACCACTCAGTTTACCGTGGAAGTTAAGGAGACGGGCAAGGTATGGTATTCGAACCCTCAGGGTGCAGCCGATGATCCCGCGGCACTTCCCGAGGAGAAGAATAAACTTCAGTCACCTCTTCTTATGTCATATGCCGTTGAGACCGGTCTTGAGACTTCACTTAACTGCTTTGACATGAGTATTGCCAACGGCATATATGAGATCGAGCAGGGTGATGACTATATCAGAGTAGACTACTCGCTCGGTAATGTTGAGAAGGAGTATGTTATTCCTACCGTTATGACCAAGGAGTCCTATGACAAATGGACTTCACTCATGGATGACAGCGATGTTACCGTGGTATCCCAATATTACAAGAAATACGACATAAACAAACTCAGCCCCAAGGATGATAAGGACGAACTGCTTGCCAATTATCCAGAGCTTGCGAATCAGAAACTCTACATACTCAGAAGCTCCACCAAGGAGAGCGTAAGAAAGAAACTGCAGAGCATATTTGAGGAAGCCGGATATACATATGATGATTTCACTGCCGACAAGGAACTTGACCTTTCGGTAAAATCTTCAGATAAGCCTATCTTCGATGTCAGCATGATCTACAGGCTGGACGGAGACGATATGACTGTGGAGATACCTTTCTCCGATATGCAGTATAAGAGCGATTATCCGATCTACACGCTGACACCGCTTCCTTATTTCGGAGCAGGCGGGCCGGAAGATACCGGATATCTGATGGTTCCCGAGGGCGGCGGATCACTGATCAATTTCAATAACGGCAAGACCTCGCAGAACAACTATTATGCCAATGTATACGGATGGGATATGTGCCTTACCCGTAAGGCTGTCGTTCACAATACCAGAACTTATTATGCGGTATACGGTGTTGCAAGCGGTGACGATTCCTTTATCTGTGTACTTGAAGACGGAAGGAGTTATGCGGCGATCCAGGCCGATATAGCCGGAAAGAACCATTCATATAACTATGTAAATGCGATCTACTCAATCTGTCAGAGAGAGCAGTATGATGTTGGTGATATAGCTAATTCCGACGTGTATAAATATGTCGAGTCGCTTCCCGATGAATCACTTGTTCAGAGATACAGCTTTGTTTCGAGCGGTGATTACACGGAGATGGCCAAGGATTACAGAGATTATCTCAAGGATAAGTACGGTCAGTACTTAAGCCTTAATACCGATTCGAATGCTCCCGTAGTCATCGAAGTTGTGGGCGCCGTAGATAAGATCAAGCAGGTTGTCGGCGTACCGGTATCGAGGCCTCTTAAACTAACTACATTCGATGAAGCCGGCCAGATGCTTACCACGCTCCATGATGAGGGCCTGAACAACATGTCCGTCAAACTGAGCGGATGGTGTAACGGCGGTGTGAAACAGAAGGTATTGAAGCGGATCCGCATCAATTCCAAACTCGGATCGGGAAAAGACCTTCAGGCTCTTGCCGATACCGTGAACGGAATGGGGGCAAACCTCTATCTGAATGGTATAACTCAGTATGCATGGGATTCGAACATAACCGACGGATTCTTCTCATATACCGATGCAGCCAAGCTGATCAGTAAAGAGCGTGTACAGCTTATGGAATACAGCCGTACCACATATGCGCAGAGAGACGACCTTGATCCTTATTACCTGCTTCATACCGACATAGCAGGAAATATGTCCGATAACCTTTCTTCCCAGGCTCAGAAGTACGGTGTGGGAGCTTCGTTTGAGAATGACGGACGCGATCTGTCCAGTGACTTCTACAGAAAGAATCCTCATTCGAGAGAGGCAGTGTCCAAACTCCAGGAGGATAGATTCAAGAGTCTGGATTCTACCAGGGTTATGATCAATATGGGTAATGACTACGCGGTACCTTATGTGGATGTAGTGACCGAGATGGACTTAAGAGGAAGCGAATACACGATCCTTGACGAGTATATTCCTTTCTATCAGCTGGCTCTTCACGGTTATATCGATTACACCGGCAAACCCGTCAATATCTGCGGAAATGCCGAGGAAGCAGTCCTTTGTGCAGCAGAGTACGGTGCCGGACTTTCCTATACGATCATGAAAGAGAGCGCTTACGTGCTCCAGAAGACGCTGTATACCGAGTATTACGGTTCGGAATTCGATTCCTGCCACAAGGATATAGTTGAAACCTATAACAGATACAATTCGGAACTTGGTCACACATTCAATCAGGAGATGAGTGCACACAGTAAACTCACCGAGAACGTATCCTGTACTGAATATGAAGACGGAACAAAGGTTTATGTCAATTACGGTTATTCCGATTTTGACGCAGACGGTGTGACCGTTCCTGCCAGAGATTATCTGGTTGTAAGATAAACGCGGCGGTTTGGAGGATTATGATGAGGAAAAACACTAAAAAGCTGGCCGGGCTTCAGAAGAGAAAGGCGATAGCGGGATATCTGTTCATATCACCGTTCATCATAGGATTTCTGGCCTTCATGGTTAAGCCCTTCTTCCAGTCACTCTACATGAGTTTCTGCGATGTGCAGCTGGGTTCCGGTATATTTGATCCTATATGGCAGGGTATCGTGAATTACAAAACGGCATTCACGGTCGATCCCGAATACACCAGACTGCTCGTGGAAGAGATCTCCAGAATGATCGTATATTCACTGGCCATTATGGTATTCAGTTTCTTTGTAGCGCTGATAATCAATCAGAATTTCAAGGGAAGAGCTTTGGTCAGAGCCGTATTCTTCCTGCCTGTTATCCTTTCTTCGGGTGTTATCCTGGGACTTGAATCGGATAACCAGCTGATGGCAACTCTGGCTCAGCAGATAGAGACCACAACATCCAATATCAGTATCACGGATGCTCTTGAGCAGGTACTTACGACTGCGGGTGTCGGTACAAGAGCTTTTGAAGAAGTATTTGAGATCATCGATAACATATATGATGTGGCTATCGCATCCGGTATCCAGATAATCATCTTCCTGTCAGGCCTGCAGACGATCTCTTCAAGCATGTATGAAGCAGCTGACATCGAAGGATGTACGAAGTGGGAGAGCCTGTGGAAGATCACATTCCCGATGATCAGCTCCCTGTTCCTCGTAAACTGGATCTATACCGTTATCGATTTCTGTATGCGTTCCGACAACGGTGTTATCGAGAAGATCCAGAAGGTCATGATCGATCAGATGAATTACGGATTGGCATCTGCGATGTCGTGGGTTTATTTCGTGGTCGTGCTTGCCTTTGTAGGAATCACCGCGGGCATCATATCCAAGGGGGTTTACTACTATGAGTAAGAAAACAAAAGCTAAGACATTTGAAAACTTTTGGGAGAGGAACCGTAAATCCGGCGGATATCTGCTCAGGAAGAGGATACTTGAATACGGTGTGAGCTTCTGCAGATTCATCCTTCTGTTCGGTATGTGCTTTATGATCCTTCAGCCCATACTCAACAAGATATCCGTAAGCTTCATGACGGAGCAGGATCTGTATAATCCCATAGTTATCAGTATCCCCGAGCATTTCACGACCGATAACTATAAGCTGGCTGCCGAACTGATGAATTACAGGAAGGGTATCGTTAATTCCTTTATAATCTCTCTGACGATAGCCATACTCCAGATCATAGTATGTACGTTGGTAGGGTACGGATTTGCAAGGTTTGAATTCCCCTTTAAGAAATTCTGGTTCCTTTGTGTTATACTTGTTATACTGATCCCGCCGCAGACGATATCGAGTTCATTGCATCTGCATTTCAGATTTTTCGATGTCCTGGGTATAATCAAACTGATCACGGGAGATACGATCAACCTTCGCGGTTCGATCTTGCCGTATTATCTGATCAGTGCGGGGTGCATGGGCCTGAAGAACGGATTGTACATTTATATGATCAGGCAGTTCTTCAGAAATATCCCTGCGGATATGGAGGAAGCAGCATATGTTGACGGGTGTGGCACACTCAAGACATTTGTGAGGATCATGCTTCCCGAAGCAAAACCGATCATCACTTCATGCTTCCTGTTTGCCTTTGTTTGGCAGTGGACGGACGGATTCTACTCCAGGATGTTCTTAAGCGGTACTACACTTGTAAGTACATCCCTGTCGAGGATCGTGGATTCACTGGGAGCATATATTCAGAGGATCACAGGCGTTAAGACTACGATATCGATAGCGTATTCGAACTGTATCCTGGCAACCGGTACGCTGATGATCATCCTTCCGCTCATCATCCTATATCTGTTCGCACAGAGACAGTTTGTTGAGAGTATTTCGTCAACAGGTATCAAAATGTGATATTATGTATGTTGGCGGGTTAATTTGGTATAAGCTGTAAACCACAGTTTATATAGATGCGGAAACCATAGTCCGCGATTCATTTCATAAGGAGGATTAAACTATGAAAAAGCCTATGGCAAAGAAGGTCATAGCAGCTGTTACTGTAGCAGCTATGGCTATGAGTGTTACAGCCTGTGGCGGCGCAGCAGAGACTCCTGCAGCTCCCGCAGCTGACGACACCGCAACTGAGACTGTAGAAGAGCCTGCAGCTGAAGCTGAGACTGAAGAAGCAGTTGAGGAAGAAGCAGTTGAGGAAGAAGAAGAGGTTAGCCCTTACACAGTCCTCACAGACGAGAACGGCGATCCCTATGACCTTGGCGGCATGGAAATCATTATCCGTGACTGGTGGTCAGCAGAAGAGCCTGCAGAGCCTGCTAATGACTATGAGGAAGCTCAGCAGGAGTGGCGTGAGTGGGCACAGGAGACCTACAACTTCAAGATTAAGCAGGTTGCTATCTCCGATTGGGGCTCAACTCCTCAGGATTTCGTTGACTACTGTACATCAGGCGGCGACGATGTAAACTATGTCTTCACACTTCGTGATGACCCGGCTATCACATCTGCTATGGCAAGCGGCCTTATGTATGACCTTTCAACTCTTGATTGCCTTGACTTCAGCTCTGAGAAGTTCCAGATGAACAAACTTCATGAGCAGTATGGCAAGGGTGATGCTATCTACGCTATGTACGCAGGTATTTCAGAGCCTCGTACCGGTGTATACTTCAACAAGAGAGTACTGCAGGATGCAGGTATCGATCCTGAGACCATCTATGATATGCAGGCTGACGGAACCTGGACATGGGATAAGTTCGATGAACTCATGGGCGAGTGCCAGAGAGATACCGATAACGATGGTACAGATGATGTTTACGGTCTTACTCTTAACGAGGGTGTTATGACCACAGCAGCTGTATTCTCAAACGGCGGTTCTTATGTTGGTAAGGATGCAAACGGATACTTCTACAACCTTGAGTCTCCCGAGACCCTTGAAGCTCTTGAGTGGACTGTAGATATGTTCACCAAGTATGATCAGCATGATCCCGAGGGCGCTGAGTGGGATTACTACAAGGAAGAGTTCCTTAACGGTAATGTAGCATTCATGGTAGAGGATGAGTATGCTGGTACTCCCGGCAACTTCCTTGAGGATGTTCAGGACGAACTTGGCTTCGTTATGTTCCCTAAGGGACCTCAGGCCAAGGATTATATCAACGTATGGTCAAACAACCCTGCAGCTATCCCCGGATGCTATGATGAGGACAGAGCTTGGAAGATCGCTTTTGCTTGGAACCTTTACACCGATGATCCCGCAGGTTATGAGGGATACAACGGATTCATCTCCAGAGCAATGGACGGAATCTTTGATTCAAGAGCTTGTGAAGAGACCATTCCTATGATGTCTGAGGCTAACCATGGTACAATCGCATTCCACGGCATGATCCCTCAGATGGATATCGGACCTCAGCTTATCTGGAATATCGGACCTAATGCCGTTGTTTCCGAGCAGGTTGAAGGTATTGCCGATACCTGGAAGCAGTATATTGATGATGCTAACAAGTAAGATTTCTTACCGGTAAGATAACAACAATATACCTTTAAATGATCGGCGGGCGGTGTTTCCTTTCACCGCCCGTCGTTTTGACGGAGCTTATCATCGGTGCAGTACAGAAGAACCAAGATCAAAAAACTGAATATTATCACATCTTTGCTGCTCACAGCTGTTTTGGCGGCCGGATGCGGGACCGTTGAAGAAGAAAACGTGGTCGTGATAGAGAATGAAACTCAGGAATCGTCTTACGGCCTGGTTGCAGTTACGCGTGATGACGTGATACTGACCAAATCAATTACCGCTACATATATGCAGTTAAAAGAGCAGACAGTATCTTTTGATGCGGGCGGACGACGTGTTTCCAAAGTGTATGTTAATCCCGGCGATTCGGTTAAGGCCGGGGATCTTTTAATTGAACTTTCTCAGGACAATCTGCAGGAGCAGATCGACGAACTGGAATACAGGATAGCCAAAAACGAACTGCAGCTCGGATATCTTGACGCTGCAGAGAAATTTGATGAACAGAGCGCATATAACAACTTTGTGTACAACAATCCCAATATAAGCGAGGATGATGTTGCTGCATATCAGAAGAATCAGGATTCGATCACACAGAGTTTTGTATATAAAAGAGAAGATTTAAACGACGAACTTGAATTTGACAGAAGAAAGCTCGCTTCGCTAAAGAACGAGTATGCTTCCGGACACATCTATTCAACGATGGACGGCGTGGTATATACAGTCGCGGAGGGCCTTGAAGGGTCCACATCCAAGAAGGATGAGGTTGTAATGACGATCGTGGATAATGCTTCCGGACGTTTTGAGACCGAAGAGCCCGATTATGCCTCATACTTCCATGAGGGAGAACCCGTTGAGATGAAGATCGTATACGGATCCGCATCCGGTGATTATGAAGTGGTTCCCGTGGATATGGCTTCATGGGGTGAGAAACAGGTGTTTGAAGTTTTTTCGGGTCCCGATAATGAAGGAATAGATGTGGGCGTGACAGCTACCATCAAGGTGGTCCTGGACAGACATGATCAGGTTCTGGCTCTTCCTGTCGGAGCCATCTATCATGCTGACGGAAAGCCCTATGTATATGTTCTGGACGAGAATGATTTCAGACAGATAGTCTGGATAGAGACCGGACTTGAAGGCGATGACCTGGTAGAGGTCACTTCAGGCCTCAATGAAGGAGATAAGGTGGTTTATAAGTGATGAACTTGAGTTTACACAGAAGACTTATAAATTGCATATCGATAATGCTCATCTTAACGATGCTCATCGGATGTGCATCCGCAGCGGACAGTACGGATACTTCTTCGGAAGAGGAGCAGGACATTGAACTTATAGATCCTGTCGGAAGCGCATTGAGCTTTGTTACGGCACAGACACGTGAACTGTCTGTCGTGACAACATATCAGGGAGTAGTATGTCCGGATACATATGAGTATTCCTATGAATCCGATCAGCCTTTCGGTAATTTCAACGCTCTTCCCGGTGAACCCGTTTCGGAAGGAGATACGCTTTTTTATGCAATGGTGGAAGGACTGGATGATTCCATTGAGGATATCGAGGATGAAAATGCTGTCCTTCTTCAGGAATACAACGATTATGTATCCGATTATCTGATCGATATAGGCAAAGCCAAAAAAGAAGAGTTTGAAGCTGCATCCAATTATCAGAACATGCTCTCATCGGCACCCGAAGAGGATTCTCCGTATTATGCGGGATGGGCTAAGGGAGCCATGCCTCTTGAAAGCAGGGTCAAACAGACCAGGATGGCCAGAGAGAAGATGGAACAGGCCTATCGTGAGAGGAGCGAGCTCTTTGAACTGGAATATCAGTACAATGAGACCCGTATATCCAGACTGGTCGAAGAAAAAGAAGAGTCGGGTGTCAAGTCTTCTTTAGACGGCGTTGTCGTAGCGGCAAACTATGTCATGGCCGGCGATAACGTTCCTATCGGCACAAATATAGTAGCTGTCGGAGATCCCGCCAATATGGAGATCAAGTCGGAATACGTCAGCAAATCGACGGTAAACAAGGCTTCGGATATATATGCGATCATAGACGGAGAACGATATGAAGTTGTCTATGAGAACATGGAGCCGGAAGAATACAGGCGCCTCAAGCAGAAGGAGGATGAAGTATATACTACGTTCAAACTCTCCGATCCCGAGGGGAAGGTTTCTCTCGGACAATATGCCGTAATAGTCGCTGTGGAATCCGTTACCCCCAATGCACTCTGTGTGCCCAAGGATGCTGTCAGCAAGGACGATAACGGACAGTTCGTATATCTGTATAAGGATGGCGACAGTGTATATACTCCGGTCACCACCGGACAGTCTGACAACGCATTCATTCAGATCTTAAGCGGATTAAGCGAGGGTGATAAGGTCGTTTATGATGTGCCCTATGATATCGGAAACAAATCCGAGACATTAAGCAAGGGTTCAGTATGCACTGAATTTGATGTAGACGGATATTTAAGTTATCCCACAGCTGAATGGGTCGTCAATCCCGCGAAAAACGGAGTCTGCTATCTGAACGAACTCTGCGTAGACAGATTCGAGCAGATAACCGAAGGACAGACTCTGGCTAAGATAGAGGTCGTAGCAGATACGATAGAGATAGAGCGTATTCAGCGTAAGATCCAGCGTCAGAACGAGCGTATAGCCGACCTGAACGAACAGAAGAGGACTACATACAACAAGGATGAACTCGAAACCCTTGACCGTGCGATCCGTGACAGGAACAGAACGATCGAGTCGCTCAACAGGCAGCTTGAAAAGATGGGTAAGTATACGGGGGTATTTGAGCTCAAAGCTCCTTATACGGGAATAGTAATAGATGTCAGTGACATAAAAGCCGGATCCATCATAAACTACAAGGAAAAACTCCTTCAGATCGCAAACGACGATTCATGCTATATCATAGTTGAAGATAAGGGCGGGATCCTTTCTTACGGTGATAACGCACTGGTTACATGCAAGGATTCAAACGGTAATTCGTATGATGCGGAAGGAACGGTCGTATCCATGAATCCGTTTGGATTGTCCAAGTCCATGAGGATCGGATATTCTCTGGTAAAGGTTTCTCAGGAGGATATGAGCGCCATGACGGGCTCCGGCGGATCCGGTAACAGTAACGGATACTGGTACAGAGTCAGGTTTACGGTCACGGCGGATGCCCGGAAAATGGATAATGTCATCCTGATCCCGAAGAGGGATGTATACAAGACCGGTAATGATACATATGTGATAGTAAAAGATGAAAGCGGTTCGACCAGACTTGTCAAGTTTATTGCGGGCGGTTCGGATAATGCCAACTACTGGGTGGCATACGGCGATATCGAGGAGGGTATGACGATATGCTCCGAATAATGCTTGAGAAAATGTGGCAGAAAAAGTGGATGAACCTAAGCCTCCTCTTAGGTTGTATCCTGCTCATAGCGACAACCGTAAGCTTCCCTCTTTATCAGAAGGCGGCTTATGACCGCATGCTTCAGGATGAGTTCCACAACTTCATGTCCGAAGAGGGCAACTGGCCGATGATCATACATATGACGGCCAACTGCCAGAAGGATAAGAAGGACACTATCGGCAAAATGGAGAGATATTCTTCGGATATCTATGATCAGATGGATATCACTGAATATCAGACCATCTACAGTTATTCCATTTTCCGTGCGGTTGTGAGCAGTGAGATCAAAAGAGACGATGCCACCGATATGACTCTGTCATTGTCAGCCATGACCGGACTTGAGGATCATGCAAAACTCGTGACGGGCGAAATGTATTCCGAATCCGGAAAAGACGAAAACGGTGCCATTGAAGTCATAGTTCCGGAAGCAACGCTTACGACCAGGGGACTTATCGTCGGTGAATCCTTAACATACGATAAGATGAAGACCGTAGACGGTGATCCTATCACGATCAAGGTCGTAGGTGTTTATACCGGCTCCAGGACCGAAGATTTCTATTTTCAGCTGGATCCCGAGAAGATGTTCGATGTATGCATGATGAACCCGAACCTTTTCAGGGAAATGTTTACCGGCGAGAATGCGGCTAACTACAACATCAAAGTGGATATATATGATATGTTCGACTATCGTCAGGTCACTGCTTCCCAGATAGGACATATCAACGATGTAACTTCTTATCTTTGCGATGAGAGTGCATATAAGAGCGTCATCAAAGCGCCTGCGTATCAGAGCATTCTTGAAGAATACGAGTTTAAAAGGATCAGGATAACGACTACGCTCATGATCCTGCAGATACCCGTACTCGTGCTGCTTGCTTCATTCCTGCTGATGATATCCGGGCAGATGTATGAAATGGAGAGAAATGAGATCTCCGTTATTAAGAGCCGCGGTTCGTCACGGGCACAGATACTGCTTTTGTACATTTATCAGGGATTGTTCCTGACCGTGACCGGTGCACTGATCGGAGTACCTCTGGGCACGCTTTTTGCCAGGATCCTGGGAGCTACGCGAAACTTCCTGGAGTTTGACTTAAGTCAGTCGCTTAATGTCACATTTACCCCGGAAGCACTCCTGTATGTGATCATTGCGATGCTCATCACGCTTCTGAGTATTTCGATACCCGCGATCAAACACAGCAAAGTCTCCATAGTCAACTTAAAGCAGCAGAAGGCAGTCGGCAAGAAGAGACTCTGGGAGATACTGTTCCTGGATATTGTCCTGATCGGTGTCTCGCTGTATGGTTTTTACAGTTTCAGAAAGAGCCTTCAGAGTATATCCGATACCGTGCTTTCGGGGAAGAGCCTTGATCCTCTTTTGTACATCAGCTCATCACTGTTCATAGTCGGAACGGGCCTGTTTTTCTTAAGGATCCAGCCTTATATAGTTAAGCTGATATATCTTTGCGTACGCAAACTCTGCGGACCGGCAGGATACATATCCTTCATGGAGAATATCAAGAACGGACGCAAGATGCAGCTGATCATGCTGTTCCTCATCATGACCATATCTCTCGGAATGTTTCATGCCACCGTTGCCAGGACCATTCTGGAGAATGCGGCATCCAACAGGGATTATCTGGACGGAGCCGATATCGTGATCAAGGAATTCTGGCCCATGATGACCGATCAGACCGGTACACCGACCGGAATATATATCGAGCCCGATATCTCCAAGTATATGACCATGGATTTTGCCGACAGCTTTACCAGGGTATACTATGACGATAAGGCTTATATCAAACAGGGTAAAAATGACCGAACGATGACCACGATACTCGGTATTCATACCAAGGAGTTCGGTTCCATTACACACATGGAGCGTGATCTGAACGATCAGACATATCATGAGTACTTAAACGAACTGGCTGCTGTCCAGGACGGGATCCTGCTTTCACGCAATTTCGAGAAGGTACAGGGAGTTGCGATAGGAGATATGTTCAGCTATTACACCGGTGCGGGTAAGTCCATGACGGGTAAGGTCGTTGATTTTGTCGATTATTTCCCGTCCTATTCACCGACCGTCACTACGATCAATGCAGACGGAAATGCGGAAACTTCGCAGAACTATCTGATAGTGACCCATTATTCTTATCTTAAGAAAAACCTGGGAGTTCAGCCGTATGAGGTATGGATATCATTAAAAGACGATGCATCGCCCGATGCGATGTATGAATTCATAGATGATCACAATATACATGTGACAAAGTATGTCAATAAGGCGGAGGATATGGATAAGACCATGACGGATCCGCTCCTTCAGGGTACCAACGGAGTCCTGACAATGGGATTTGTGGTCACGATCCTGCTGTGTGCAGTCGGCTATCTGATCTACTGGATCATGTCGATACGTGAGCGCGAGCTGATATTCGGTGTTCTGCGTGCGTGCGGATTCCATAAGAGCGAGATAGTCAGGATGCTGGTCAACGAGCAGATATTCTGCGGACTGTTCTCTGTTCTGGCCGGTATAGGTATCGGTAAACTCACATCCATGATGTTCGTACCGATGCTTCAGGCTTCCTATGCTACTTCCGATCAGGTGCTCCCGATGAAACTCATAACCCGGGCATCGGATCTGTACAGACTCTACGGTATCATCGCAGCTGTCATGCTCACCTGCGTGACGGTGCTCATATTCCTGCTGTTCAGGATGAATGTTACCAAGGCTCTTAAACTCGGTGAAGAATAAATGGATAATGTGATAATAAAGACTAAAGGAATAAAGAGAGCTTTTGATACCCCCGCCGGCAAATTCTGGGCGCTTAAAGGGATCGATGCCGAGATCCCCGAAGGCAAATTCGTGATACTGCGCGGCAGATCGGGATCGGGCAAGACTACTTATATGAACATCATCAATTCACTTGATGATCCGACAGAGGGAGATGTGTTCATCGACGGTGTCAATCTCAAGGATCTTTCGGAAAAGGAAAGGGAAAACCTTCGGCGTACCAAGATGGGGTTCGTATTCCAGTCCGTATCGCTGATCCCGAGTCTCAATGCGTTTCAGAATGTCGAGTTTTCGATGCGCATGGCAGGGATGAAGATCAATAAGGATACTGCCAGAAGAGTGGAGGAATGTCTGAAACTTGTCGGGCTTGGTAACAGGATGAACCACATGTCGGCCGAGATGTCGGGTGGTGAGCAGCAACGTGTGGCGATCGCCAGGGCTCTGGCGCATAAACCCAGCATCATATTTGCCGATGAGCCTACCGCGGAGCTTGATTCCGCCATGGCCGCCCGTGTGACCGAGATATTCAAGGAGATGACCCGAAAAGAAGGTATAACCGTCCTCATGACCACGCATGACGTGGGTCTGATGGGGGCTGCAGATATGATGATCGAACTCGATAACGGAGAGCGTATAAATGCCGGAGAATGAAGTAATGGTTCAGGCCGACGGCCTGGTCAAGATATATAAGACCAAAGAGACGGAGGTTCTTGCGCTCCAGGGACTTGATCTGACCGTGAACAGAGGCGAACTGACCGCGCTTATCGGAAACAGCGGTTCCGGTAAATCCACCTTTCTTAACATGATAGGCGGGCTGGACAGACCGAGTGCGGGATCTCTCTGGGTTGACGGCAAGAATCTCTTTGCAATGAGCGAAAAAGAACTCGTACTCTATAAGAGGGATACGGTCGGATTCGTATGGCAGAATAACGGCCGGAACATGCTGCCGTACCTTACCGCGATCGAGAATATCATGCTTCCGATGAACCTCTCAAGCCTTAAGCATAAAAAGGATAAAGCGCTGGAGCTCCTTGAGATGGTCGGATTAAGTGCCAAGAAACACAGCAAGATGAACATGCTCTCGGGTGGTGAACAGCAGCGTATAGCCATTGCCATAGCGCTGGCCAATTCCCCCAAACTCCTGCTTGCCGATGAGCCTACGGGTTCCGTGGACTCCGCTACGGCGGACTATATCTTCGGAATTTTTACGGAACTTAATAAATCCGGTCAGACTATTCTGATCGTTACACATGACATGGCTCTGTCCAAGAAGGTTAAGAGAGTCGTAGCCATACGTGACGGTAAGATCAGTTCGGAACGTGTCCTTAAGGAACAGTATGCCGACAGAGTCAGAGAGTCCAATATCGACTGGAGAGCAGAGGATACTCAGGATGAATATGTTGTCCTGGATAAAGCCAATCGTCTTCAGATCCCCAGAGAGCTCATTGACGAGCTGGGACTTGATGATAATAAAGTGAAGATCGGTTACAAAGATGACCATATAGTGATCAGTAAACCGTAAATTAAACATATTTTTTTGATAGGAGGTTTCTCTATGTCTGTATCAGCCAAAAACCCCATTCTTCCGGGATTCTATCCCGATCCTTCAATATGCGCTGTGGGAGAGGACTTCTATATAGTCAATTCGTCTTTCGCATATTTCCCCGGGCTTCCGATCATGCACAGCCGCGATCTGGCACATTGGGAGCAGATAGGAAATGTTCTTACACGTAAGTCGCAACTCCCGCTTGATGATACGGATGTTTCACAGGGCCTTTTTGCACCGACCATGAGATATCATGACGGTACATACTATGTGATCTGTACCAATATCTCTCACGGCGGAAACTTCGTGGTCACATCCGACCGTCCCGAAGGACCTTATTCGGAACCTCATTATATCGAGGGCGCTGACGGGATCGATCCCAGTCTTTTCTTCGATGATGACGGGAAGTGCTATTATATCGGAACTCATCCCAATGTTGAAGGATACAAGTATAACGGCGATTATTTCATCTATATCCAGGAGTTTGATACCGTTAACTTCAAACTCGTCGGTGAGCGTGTTGAGGCATGGAACGGTGCGCTTAGGGGTGTACACTGGCCTGAGGGTCCTCATCTGTATCATATAGGCAAATACTATTACATACTTCATGCGGAGGGCGGTACCGGTCCTGAGCACGCGGTCAGCGTAGCTCGTTCGGAATCTGTGTTCGGACCATATGAGAACAACTTCTGCAATCCGATCTTTACACACAGACATCTCGGACAGAAATATCCGATCAAGTATGTCGGACACGCGGATCTGGTACAGACCGTAAACGGCGAGTGGTATATGGTCATGCTGGCTGTAAGACCCGTGAAACAGTTTACGACCATGGGCCGTGAAACATTCCTTGCACATGTTATATGGGAAAATGACTGGCCTGTAGTCAATCCGGGACTGGGTATCCTTTCTCCAGAACTGAACATAGATCTGCCCGAATACACACCCGTTCTTAAGAAAAACCTTCTTCCTGCGGTTGACAAGCTCTATGATTTCACACATATGAACGAGCTTACGGCCGAATTCATGGCACTTCGCAATTCCAAGGAAGATATGTATGAATTCAGAGAGGGAGAGGGCCTGTATCTGACATGTGACACCGAACTTCTGTCAGGCAAGGGGGCTCCTTCATATATCTGTATCCGACAGGATTGTCATGCTTTTGAAGCGGCAGTCACATTAAAAGGCGATGATCTGTTCAACGGAGCAAGAGCCGGCATGTGCCTGTTCCAGAGTCAGGATTACAATCTCAGACTCGAGTATTCGGGATGCAACGGAAATGTGATCTTGAGGCGTGACGGTCAGGACGAAAAGCTTGCCTCACTTCTGTGCCCCGCTTCACTTGTGACACTCGTTATTCGTGTTAATGGCATTAAAGCATCTTTATTCATGCTTAAGGACGGCAGTCTCGAGACTCTTGTCAGCGATCAGGATATCAGCGCATTGTCCACCGAGGTCGCAGGCGGTTTCGTTGGCTGTACGATAGGCGTGTATGCCGAAGACATAGAAGAAAGAGACGAAAAAGTAAAAGCCCTGTTTAAGTCCTTCTCATACAAGCGCCTGACTTCCGCTAAGGAGGATAAATAATGGCTGAACAGAAGATCAGATATCATCTGCCCGGACTTCGCTATAACTATCCGCTCAACATGTTCTGGATAAGCCTTCTTGAAACCCATCCGGAGTTTTTCCGTGACGGGATCGAGATAGCTTCTTTCTTCGGCTGTTTTCCGTTGTCACTCTGGAACGGCGGCAGGCTGTGCCCGAAAGAAGATCAGTGTGATGCCGGATTCGTCATGAACGTCATTAAGAACATCAATGCGAAGAACATCCCGATCAGATATACGTTTACCAATCCTCTGATCACAGAGGCGGATCTTGATGATGAGTTCTGTAATTTCTGTCTTAAGGCCGGAGACAACGGCAAAAATGAGGTACTGGTCTTTTCTCCGATCCTTGAAGAGTATATCCGTAAAAACTATCCTTCCTATGCGATCGATTCATCCACGTGCAAGGAGATACGAGATGTCGAGACTCTGAACATGGAGATCGAGAAAGATTATAAATATGTCGTTCTTGATTATAATTTCAACAACAAATGGGATATCCTCGACGGTTTGCAGCACAGAGAGAAGATAGAGGTTCTCGTTAACTGCCTATGTACGCCCGGATGCAAGAGAAGAGGCGGACATTATGAACTGGTGGGCAAGAATCAGCGCATCATCATGAAAAACCGTCAGGCTCCGCCCGATAAGCAGATCCCGATCATTCCCTGGGGATGCGAGTACGGCGATAAGAACTGTCTTTTCACGATAAAGGATTATCCGACTTTCATAAGTCCCGAGATGATCGAACAGGAATATCTGCCGAGGGGATATAACAACTTTAAGATCGAAGGTCGAACAGCTAACCTGTTCTCTTTGATAGAGACTTACTGCTACTTCATGTTGAAACCCGAATGTGTCGGCGAGGCAAGACTTCTGCTCATGCGTAATCTTGAACAGATGCATGTAGTGAATGTGACTAAGCCCAAGCCGGCCAAGTTTGTGATGCCGACATAAACAAATGTATTATTTTTTTTCAAGGGGGTAGAAAATGGGAAAAGGAAGAACAATCTACGTAGATGTAAACGCGCCTAAGGACGGAAACGGCGGAAAAGAGTCTCCGTTCAAGCGGATCAATGAAGCCGCACAGGTAGCGCAGCCCGGTGACGAGGTCATCGTAGCACCCGGAGTGTATCGTGAGTATGTGAATCCGAAGAATGCCGGCGAGCCCGATGCGCGCATTGTTTACAGATCGTCTGAACCTCTCGGTGCAGTGATCACCGGTGGCGAAGAAGTAAAGAACTGGGTTAAGTATAAGGGCAATACCTGGACCGTACGTGTCGATAACGGTGTGTTTGGCAACTATAATCCGTACATTATGCGTGTCGAAGGTGACTGGTATTTTGCACCTATAGTAAGACATACCGGAGCCGTGTTCTTAGCTAAGCTGATGATGTATGAGACAGCTTCTCTTGATGAGTGTCTTAAGGGCAAGCCCGATGAATATGCCTGGAATGCTGAGGAGTCCAAGTACAAATGGTATACCGAGCAGGACGGAAACGAGACTGTGATCTATGCCAACTTCCAGGGTAAGGATCCCAATAAAGAGCATGTGGAGATCAGTGTAAGACGTAACTGCTTCATGCCCGATAAGATCGGCGTGGGTTACATCACGGTCAGCGGCTTTGAGATCAATAAGGCCGCTACAACATGGGCACCTCCGGCAGCATATCAGGACGGCATGATAGGACCTCACTGGTCCAAAGGATGGATCATAGAAGACTGTGAGATCTGGGGCAGCAGATGCTGCGGTATATCTCTCGGTAAATACTTAGATCCCGAGAACGATATGTATTTCTTCAGAAAACATGTCAAGAGCCCGACTCAGATGGAGCGTGACGCCGTATGCCGCGGTCAGTATCACGGATGGCTCAAGGAACGTGTCGGTTCTCATATCGTCAGAAGATGCGAGGTTCATCATTGCGAGCAGACCGGTATCGTAGGCCGTATGGGCGGCGTATTCTCGACCATAGAAGATTGTCATATCCATCATATCTGCAACTCTTCTCAGCTTGGCGGAGCAGAGACTGCGGGCATCAAACTGCATGCCGGCATAGATGTGACCATACGCAGGAATCATATCCATAACTGTATCATAGGTGTATGGCTTGACTGGGAAGCACAGGGCGCCAGGATATCACAGAACCTGATGCATGATAATATGCGTCCCGACGGAGTTGAAAGCGGCCCCGGAGCCATGTTCAATTCGGATATATTCATCGAGGTAGGTCACGGTCCCACACTGATCGACAATAACCTGCTCATGTCCAAACAGTCCATCACGATACCCAGTGAAGGTATCGCAGCCGTGCATAACCTTGTTCTCGGCGGATTCGGTCTGATCAACAGCGGTGTCGACAGCGTAATAAACGGACAGCGTGAACCCAGATATACTCCTTATCACATCAGACACAGGACCGAAGTTGCGGGCTTCATGACCATCCTTCACGGTGATGACCGTATCTACAACAACATATTCATCCAGACTTATCCCAATACCGAAGACAAGGTACCTTCGGATAATGATTATCCTCTTGCAGGTACCGCATGCTTTGACATTTTCCCGACATATGAGGAATGGTTTAAGCCGTTTGACATGGAGAACAATCCCGATATGCGTGCTCTCGGAGAAGCTCACTTCGGACATCTGCCCGTATGGGTATCCGGTAACGCATATTTCAGCGGCGCAAATATCTGCAAGCATGAGACAGATAAGTTTGAGGATAAGAAGCACAAAGTAAAAGCCGAGATCGTTGAGAAGAACGGCAAGTACTCATTAAAGACCAATGTTTACCAGTATATGACAGACTTCTATGACGGTATCATCACCAGTGACATACTCGGTAAAGCATTTGAGCCTGAGCAGAGATTCGAGAATCCCGACGGAAGCGCCATAACATTTGACAGTGATTATAATGGCGAGCACAGAGGATTAAGAACGATCCCCGGACCTTTTGCCGATGAGAAGTCAGCGTCAGGCATCCTGTGGTGATCATTGTAAAAGGGGGAATATATAATGCTTAGAGAAACTAAAACCGAAAACGGAAAAGTAAGAGGAATCCCCGGTGCCGATCCCAGAGTTACGATATACAGAGGCATTCCGTTCGCTGCTCCTCCCGTAGGAGAAAACAGGTGGAGAGCACCCCAGCCGGCTGCGGACTGGGACGGAGTTAGAGAATGCTATACATTCGGCCCCATTTCGATCCAGGATCAGCCCGGTGTGGGTGATAACCTGTATAATCGCGAGTGGCATGTGGATAAGGATATCCCGATGGATGAGGATTGCCTTTATCTCAATGTATGGACTCCCGCCAATGCCGCTGATGAGAAGCTTCCGGTTCTTGTATGGATATTCGGAGGCGGATTCCAGTGGGGATATACGGCTGAGATGGAATTTGACGGAGAGAGACTGGCAAGGAGAGGGATTGTCGTGGTAAGCGTCAATTACAGACTCGGTGCCATAGGTTTCCTTTCTCATCCCGAGATCACTGCTGAGGCCGGTGACTATCCCGGCAACTTTGGCCTTCTCGATCAGCAGGCAGGACTCAGATGGGTTCAGAGGAATATCGCCAACTTCGGCGGAGATCCCGATCAGATCACGATAGCCGGTCAGTCTGCAGGCGGCGGAAGCACTCTGGCTCAGATCGCTTGTGAAGAAAACTATGATATCATCAAGCGTGCGGTTATATTGAGCGGTATGATCGAACCTGCCGATCCCGGTGAGAATATATTCAATCCTCAGGATCTTAAAGCGGCTGAGGAGGCAGGAAAGGCTTTCTTTGATTATCTCGGAGTTAAGTCTCTGAGTGAAGCAAGAGAACTCGATGCTTTTGATATCAGGGACAGATATGCCGAATACGTAAAAGACAATCCGAGATTCTTCCCGATCATAGACGGAACTATCGTTAAAGAATACGGCCTGAAAAAGTTTAAGGAAGGAAAGTCGGCTCCGATCCCTGTCATAAGCGGATGTACTCATGATGAATTCGTGGTTGACGGAGTAAATACTGTTGAAAGATCCGTAAAGAATGCTTTTGCTGAAGCACAGGCTAACGGCGCGGATAAGCCCATGTATTATTACAATTTCATGCCCGATATACCCGGATGGGACGATCCCGGATGCTTCCACTCTTGTGACCTTTGGTTCTTCTTTGAATCCATAGGCAAGTGCTGGAGACCTTATAAGGGATATCACTACGACCTTGCAAGACAGATGTGCAACTATTTTGCAAACTTCATCAAGACCGGTGATCCCAACGGCAAAGACGCCGACGGTACAGACATGCCTTTATGGCCTGTATATACCGCGGATAAGCCTGTAGAGATGCACTTTACCTCTGAAGGTGCCAAGGCAGAGTGAACAAAATAAAGGTGCGTATATGAGCAAAGAGATATTCTGGCATCTGCCCGGTTTTTCGGTATTCTTTTACTTAAACCAGGTGATCATACATATGATGAACGAATACCCCGATAAGTTTCGGGACGGATACAGACCGGGAAGCGTGTATGGCACGTTTCCCGGTGCTATCTGGAACGGCGGCAGGGCAGTGTTCGGCATCATGAGCCACGGCGATATGGCGAAGATCATTAAGACATACAATGATCTGGGAGTCCCTGTGCGTTTTACATGGACGAATTCGCTGATCGAAGAAAAGCATTTAAACGACACATATTGCAATCTCATAATGGAGACTGCAAACAACGGAAAGAATCAGGTGCTCGTAAATACACCTGTTCTCGAAGAGTATCTTCGCAAAACATACCCGGATTTTAAGTATATATCGTCTACGACCAAGAGATTGACAGGTCTGGATGATGTAAAAGCCGAACTTGAGAAGGATTACTATCTGGTAGTTCTCGATTATGACTTAAATCATGATGAGAAGGTCCTCGATGAACTTGCACCTTTTGCAGACAGGATCGAGATCCTTGCGGATGAGATATGTTTTCCCAAATGCCCGAGACGTAAGGACCATTACAGGGATGAATCCCTGATGCAGCTTAGGTTTGAAAAGGGCGCTCCTTACGATTGCCCGAACAAGACGAAGAAACCCTCTTTTTCAGAATGCATGAAGAGACCTGCATTCATTTCGGCTGATGACGTGCGTGCGTATGCCGATAAATGGGGGTATAATAATTTTAAATTAGTCGGTCGGGGACTGCCTCAGGATATGGCCCTCGATTCATATATCTATTATCTGGTCAAAGAGGAATACCGTGATGAGTTAAGGACCAGGGTAGAAAAGGATCTGACCAGATTCGGAATTAAGAGATGACAGAAACTAAAGCCCGGAAGTACTTCTTATTTCAACTGGCGTTCTTTGGCGCTGCGGTAGTTATCAATTTTGTGCTGCCGAGAACAGCTTCGTATTTTCACATACCGCTTTATCTTGATAATGTCGGTACGCTTCTTGCTGCGGTTCTGGGCGGATATCTGCCCGGAATATTTGTAGGTTATCTTAATAACATCATCAATATGCAGGGTAATCCCGGTAACGCCTACTATGTTGTGCTGTCGACGATGATAGCCGCCATGGGCTCTTACCTCGGGATGAAAGGATATTTTAAGAAGTTTACGAAAACACTTCTTACGATACCTGTATTTGCTTTTATAGGCGGAGTCCTCGGATCGATCCTCACATACCTGCTATACGGATACGGGATGGGAGAAGGGATCTCTGCTCCTTTTGCAAGGGCACTTCTTGATAACGGAATCCTGAATGTATTCTGGGCCCAGATGGTATCCGATATAGTCATCGATCTGATAGATAAGGCTATTACCGTGATCCTTGTCTATCTCATAATCAGGCTCATCCCCGAAGACATCAGGCCCAATTTATGGCTTACAGGCTGGAGGCAGGCTCCTTTGTCCGAGGAGGCGCGCCTCAAAGCAAGAAAAAATGCGACCAGATCTTTTTCCCTCAGGGCCAAGATCATAACCATCATATCGGTCATCATGTTCTGCGTAGCGGTGGTCACCACGATCATCAGTTATATCCTTTACCAGAACTTCGCCAGAGAGCAGTATACCTACACTTGCCGGAGCGCCGCAAAACTCGCGGCCGATCTGGTGGATGCCGAGAGGATAGACGAATATATGGAGATGGACCGCTCGGCACCGGCATACAGGATGGTCGAAAACCGGCTTGAGAGCATCCGCAGCGGCAATCCCGATATAGAGTTCATATATGTATATAAGTTCATGGATGACGGAGTCCATGTGGTTTTCGATCTGGATACTCCCGAGGTAAAAGCTCAGGATCCCGGTGATGTCATAGAGATCGAAGAGTATCTGCTTCCGTATAAGAATGCCCTTTTGAGCGGGCAGGAGATCGAACCGCTGATGGACGATACGATGTACGGACAGCTCCTTACCGTATTTGAGCCCATAATCAATTCGGAGGGCGAATGCGTATGCTATGCTGCCGCCGATATCAAGGTCGAAGAGATCAGACTTTCGAGCTTAAATTACATGACCAAGGTCTTTTCGCTGTTTATGGGATTCTATATATTCATACTCGCATTGTGCATATGGCTGGTCGATTATCATCTGATCTACCCGATCGCAGCGATGACCATGTCGGCCAGGAAATTTGCATATGACAGTGAGGAAGCCAGAGAGATAAGCGTAGAGAGACTTCAGCATCTGGCCATATCCACCGGAGATGAGATCGAGAATCTGTACGAATCGCTGTCCAAGACCATAGCGGAGACGGTTGGATATCTTGAGGATGTGGAGGCCAAAGGCGAAGAGATCGCTCATATGCAGAACGGCCTGATCTATGTTCTGGCGGACCTTGTCGAGAGCCGGGATAAGAATACCGGAGACCATGTGCGGAAGACCGCGGCTTATGTACGGCTCATCATGGAGAAGATGAAGGAAAAAGGTCTGTATCCCGATAAGCTTACCGATGAGTATATAGCCGATGTCATTAACTCGGCGCCTCTTCATGATGTCGGCAAGATCATGGTTTCCGATGTGATACTAAACAAACCCGGAAAACTGAGTGATGAAGAGTTTTCCATAATGAAGAGTCATACTACGGCAGGTAACCAGATCATAGCCAGCGCGATGTCCCTGGTATCCGACAGCGGATATCTGAAAGAGGCCAAGAACCTGGCAACCTATCATCATGAGAGATGGGACGGATCCGGTTATCCCCGCGGGATAGCAGGCGAAGACATACCTTTATCGGCAAGAGTCATGGCAGTTGCGGATGTATTTGACGCCCTTGTTTCCAAGAGAAGTTACAAGGAACCATTTACATTTGAAAAAGCCATGGATATCATAAGAGAAGGCGCGGGAACACAGTTTGACCCGCAGATAGTCGAAATATTCTTGGAAAGCGCGGAAGAAGCAAGGCAGATAAGCGTTGCGCATGAGTCCATGTTAGGACAGGGAATCAGAAATTTCTCGGAGGAAGTAAACAATGCCTGATAACAAACCCAGAGGTAGACAAAGAAATGTGACCGGAAGCGGATCCGGCGCATATAAGAAAGGAAGCGGACTCGGAAGCGGTCCCGTAGGAAATTCGGGAACGCATTCTGGAGGATCTCATCCCGCAAGTCATCCGGGCGGATCCGGTCCGAATTATTCCAATAACAGGCCCCCGAGTTCTGGTCCCAGCAGGGCTGTAAAGAGAGGCGGAGGCGGTATCGGAATAATCGTAGTCATACTTATTCTGTACTTTATGTTCAGAGGAGGCGGATCGGATGATTCGTCGTATTATGATGATTCTGCATATACCGAGCCTCAGCAGACTCAGAATACGACCAATTTGGATGATCTGATGGGCGGAAGCTCCTCAGGATCTTCATCGGCATCTTCGCTTATATCCTCACTCGTCAGCGGCTCATACGGTGACATGGGGATATATACGGATTCCGTGTATACGACAGAGCCCGAGATGGTCGCTCCGACCGCATCGGCAGCATCCTCGGGTCCGTCACTTGATACTTCGGTATCATCCGGTGCAAGAGACAAGCGTACCGTGATCAAGGGCGACGGCAGCGATATGGTCACTGTCATGGTATATCTGTGCGGTACGGATCTTGAATCCAAGAACGGCATGGCTTCAAATGACCTGGCCGAGATGGCGAAGGGCAGACTCTCCGATAACATGAACATCATCGTATATACCGGAGGATGCCGCGCATGGAAGACACAGGGCATAAGCAATAAGGCCAATCAGATCTATCTGATCTCCAACGGCGGAATGAAGAGGCTTGTCGATGATGACGGATCAAAGCCGATGACCGATCCGGCCACATTGTCAGCGTTCATCCGTTATTGTGCCAAGAACTTCCCCGCTAACCGTAACGAACTGATCTTCTGGGATCACGGCGGAGGAAGCGTATCGGGATACGGATATGACGAGAAGATGCGCGACGGTGACACGATGGATCTTTCCGAGATAGACAAGGCTCTGAATGACGGCGGAGTGGACTTTGATTTCATCGGATTCGACGCCTGCCTCATGGCTACTGCCGAGAATGCTATCATGCTCAATCGTCATGCGGATTATATGATCGCTTCGGAAGAGACCGAACCCGGTATAGGCTGGTATTACACCAACTGGGTAACGAAACTTGCCCAGGATCCGTCCATGCCTACGATCGAAGTCGGCAGGAACATCATAGATGACTTTACTTACGCCTGCTCTTCACAGGCACGCGGACAGAAGACTACTTTGTCGATCGTGGATCTGGCAGAGTTTTCCGATACAGTTCCCGACAAGCTGGCTGCATTTTCAACATCCGTGTCCGATATGATCTCACATGACGAGTACAGAAAAGTTGCGGATGCAAGACAGTCTTCCAAGGAATTCGGTCAGCAGAGCGGTATAGACCAGGTTGACCTTATCGATCTGGCCATGAGGATCAATACGACGGAAGGCCGTGAACTTGCGGATGCCGTCAGGGCTTCGGTCAAGTATTCACGTTCTTCGTCCAACATAAATCATGCGAACGGTCTGGCCATGTATTTCCCCTGCCATCAGAGAAGACTTGTGAGACAGGCTACATCTACATTTGACAAGATCGGAATGGATAAGAGTTATATCACATGCATCAATGATGCCGCATCCATGCAGACTGCGGGAAATGTCGCAGCCGGAAGCGGATATGATCTTTTCTCGAGTCTTGCCGGAACCAGTTCGTCGGGCTATTCATACGGAGGCGGTTCATCCGATATGATCGGAGCTCTCCTCGGGTCATTCCTGTCAGCCAGGAGCGTGCCCGGTGATGCGGCTCTTGATCAGAGCAATACCGGATACTATGACGAAAAGAGTTTCTCCGACGATTATGCGGCAGAGTATATAGCTCTTAACATGTTCGATGCATCCGCACTCAGATGGAAGGATGCTCCCGGCGGAGAAAAGCGCATAAGCATAGCTCATGATCAGTGGGATCTTATTGAGGGAGTAGACCTCAACATGTTCCTGGATGACGGCTCGGGATATATCGATCTCGGTCTTGATAACGTATATGAATATGACGGTGATGACATGATCGCAGACATGTCGGGTGCATGGCTTGGCCTTAACGGTCAGATAATGCCTTATTATCATCTGGACACCGAGGAAGACGGTGACAGCTATACCATAACCGGATATGCTCCCATACTGTTGAACGGCGTCAGATCCAAGCTCCTCATCGTATTTGATGATGAGAATCCGAACGGATATGTCGCAGGCGCTGTCACCGATTATGATCATGCCGATTCCGATCCTTCCCAGGCGGTTGCCAAGAGCACCATAGGATTAAACGTAGGCGATAAGATCCAGTTTGTATGCGATTATTACACATATGACCTCAAATATGACGATTCGTATCTGTTCGGCGAAGAGATCACCGTAACAGAGGATCTTACGGTAAGCGATCTGACGATCGATGATGCCACCTTGCTCATCGCGTACAGATTTACCGATATCTACGATCATGAGTACTGGACACCCATGGTGTTTGTTGACTGATGATCAGCGATACGGCAGACCGCAGAAGATTTGAAGAGGCACGGGTCAAGGTCCTTACGGGATCTCATGATCCCCACGGGTTCGGTACCCTGGCGGAAAAGACCGTTCATGCCGTGATGAAGCAGTATTATCTGCCGGATGAGGACTTTCATGAAGTTCCCATAGGCAACTATATTGCCGACATCTATACCGGCGAAGAGATCATAGAGATCCAGAACGGGAACTTCGGACATATGAGGGATAAACTGGCGGCTTTTCTGCCCGAATACCAGGTTTATCTCATCTATCCCTATCCCCACTTTAAGTGGCTCATATGGATAGATCCCAAGACCGGTGAGACATCCGGCCGGAGGAAATCAAATATTACCGGAAGCGTATATCATGCGCTTCCGGAATTCTTTAAGATCAGATCATTTCTTACGGATCCCAATCTGCATATACGCGTTCCGCTTATCGATATCGAGGAGTACAGGCTCCTTGACGGTAAAAGGAGAAAGAACAATCCCAAGGTGGGGTCTCACAGATACGATCGTGTCCCGCTTGAACTTCATGATGAAGTGATCCTGGATAATGTCCGCGATTATGCTCAGCTTTTGCCGGTAGATCTGCCGGATGAGTTTACCGCGCGAGATCTTGCGCAGCATGCCCGCATTCATATCGATCATGCCCGTGAAACACTCCTGTTACTGTACGAGATAGGGATAGTGGCCCGCATAGGAAAGGCCGGAAATGCCTATCTGTATCGTGCGTTTGAGGAGTGAAGTGGTTATGTTAACTAGATATAGTGTATATTTATAAAATAACATACTATATGTAGTTGATATCGGGCGCGACTTAATGTATTATATATAAGGATTTTTGGGTGTTTATGTAATTTTTTATATATAAGGGAGAGAAGATTATGCCAAAAAGAACAGATATTAACAAGGTATTGATCATCGGTTCCGGTCCGATCGTGATCGGCCAGGCCTGCGAGTTCGACTATTCCGGAACTCAGGCTTGTAAGGCGCTTAGAAAGCTCGGATACGAGATAGTGCTGGTCAATTCGAATCCGGCCACGATCATGACAGATCCGGAGACGGCGGACGTTACATATATAGAGCCGCTCAATGTTCACAGGCTCGAGCAGATCATAGCCAAGGAACGCCCCGATGCGCTTCTCCCTAATCTGGGCGGTCAGTCCGGACTCAACCTCTGCGCAGAACTGAATAAGGCCGGAATATTGGACAAATACAATGTTAAGGTCATAGGTGTTCAGGTAGATGCCATAGAGCGAGGCGAAGACCGTATCGAGTTTAAGAATACCATGAACGAACTGGGTATCGAGATGGCCCGTTCTCAGGTGGCTTACACGGTTGAAGAGGCTCTCAGCATAGCAGAGGAACTCGGATATCCCGTAGTCCTCCGTCCCGCTTATACGATGGGCGGTGCAGGCGGCGGACTTGTATATAACAGAGAGGAACTGCAGACCGTATGCGCCAGAGGCCTTCAGGCTTCCATAGTAGGACAGGTTCTTGTGGAAGAGTCCATCATAGGATGGGAAGAACTTGAACTTGAAGTAGTCCGTGACTCTGAAGGAAACATGATCACGGTCTGCTTTATCGAGAATATCGATCCCATGGGTGTTCACACCGGAGATTCATTCTGTGCGGCTCCCATGCTCACGATCTCTCAGGAGGTCATGGACCGTCTGCAGGAGCAGGCTTACAAGATCGTTGACAAGGTTCAGGTCATCGGCGGTACCAACGTACAGTTCGCGCATGATCCCGTATCCGACAGGATCATCGTTATAGAGATTAATCCCCGTACGTCGAGGTCTTCGGCACTGGCCAGCAAGGCTACCGGATTCCCGATCGCACTCGTATCCGCATATCTTGCATGCGGACTGACCCTTAAGGACATCACCTGCGGCAAGTACGGCACTCTGGATAAATACAGACCCGACGGCGATTATGTCGTTATCAAGTTTGCCAGATGGGCATTCGAGAAATTCAAGGGAGTTGAAGACAAGCTCGGTACCCAGATGAGAGCCGTCGGTGAAGTCATGAGCATAGGCAAGACTTACAAAGAGGCTTTCCAGAAGGCTATCAGATCTCTTGAGACAGGCAGATACGGTCTCGGACATGCGAAGAATTTCGATACTCTTACCAAGGGAGAACTCTTAAAGAGACTTTCGGCTCCTTCCAGCGAGAGACACTTCCTGATGTATGAAGCGTTGAGAAAAGGCGCGACCGTAGATGAGATCTATGAGCTGACCAAAGTTAAGAAGTACTTCATCGAGCAGATGCTCGAACTCGTTCAGGAAGAGGAGGAACTCATCAGCGGCAAGGGTGCGCTTCCTGCCGATGACAAACTCATATCCGCCAAGAAGAACGGTTTCTCCGATAAATACTTAAGCCAGATCCTCGAGATACCCGAAGCGGATATCAGGAACAGGAGAATGGCTCTCGGCGTCAATGAAGTCTGGGAAGGCGTTCATGTCAGCGGAACCGAGAACAGCGCATATTACTACTCCACATACAACGGAGAAGATAAGGATCCCGTATCCGATAATAAGAAGATCATGATACTCGGCGGCGGTCCGAACCGAATAGGTCAGGGTATCGAGTTCGATTACTGCTGCGTACATGCAGCACTTGCGCTTAAGAAACTCGGATTTGAGACCATCATCGTTAACTGCAATCCCGAGACCGTTTCGACAGACTACGATACATCCGATAAGCTCTATTTCGAGCCGCTTACACTTGAGGATGTACTGAGCATATACAACAAGGAGAAGCCTCTCGGCGTGATCGCGCAGTTTGGCGGACAGACACCGCTTAATCTTGCGAGCGAGCTTGAAGCAAACGGTGTTAAGATCCTCGGTACACCTCCCTCGGTCATCGATCTGGCAGAGGACAGGGATCAGTTCAGAGCCATGATGGATAAGCTCGGAATACCGATGCCCGAGTCCGGAATGGCCACTACCGTGGAAGAAGCCATCGAGATAGCCGGACGCATCGGATATCCCGTAATGGTACGTCCTTCATATGTCCTCGGCGGACGCGGAATGGAGGTCGTATATGATGATGCGGCCATGTCCGACTATATGCAGGCTGCGGTCGGCGTTACACCCGACAGACCCATACTTATAGACAGGTTCTTAAACCATGCGCTCGAGTGTGAATCCGATGCGATAAGCGACGGAACACATGCTTTTGTACCTGCGGTCATGGAGCATATCGAGCTTGCGGGAGTTCACTCCGGTGACTCCGCATGTATCATTCCTTCCGTACATATCAGTCCCGAGAATCTCGAGACCATTAAGGAATATACACGCAAGATCGCAGAAGAGATGCATGTTGAAGGTTTGATGAACATGCAGTATGCGATCGAGCACGGCAAGGTATTCGTGCTCGAGGCCAATCCCAGAGCGAGCCGTACTGTACCGCTCGTTTCCAAGGTCTGCAACGTCCGCATGGTACCGATAGCAACGGATATCATCACTTCGCATCTGACAGGAAGACCTTCACCCGTACCGGAACTTAAGGAAAAGACCATTCCGTATTACGGCGTAAAGGAAGCAGCGTTCCCGTTCAACATGTTCCAGGAGGTTGATCCCGTGCTCGGACCCGAGATGCGTTCCACCGGTGAAGTACTCGGACTCAGCCATTCTTACGGTGAAGCATTCTTCAAGTCGCAGGAAGGTGTTCAGTCACCTCTTCCCACCGAAGGAACCGTACTCATTTCCGTTAACCGCAAGGATAAGAATGAGGTCGTTGAGGTTGCAAGAAGCTTCTATGAGGATGGGTTCAACATCGTGGCTACCGAAGGCACCTGCAACCTGATCCGTGAAGCGGGCATCCCTGTCACCAGAGTCAACAAACTCTACGAAGGCAGACCCAATGTATCGGATATGATCACAAACGGTGATATAGATCTTGTCATCAATTCACCTGTCGGAAAGGACAGCGTACATGACGACAGTTACTTGAGAAAGGCTGCCATCAAGGCAAGGATCCCTTATATCACCACGATAGCCGCAGCCATGGCTACGGCAGACGGGATCAAATACGTCAAGACTCATGATGCCGGAGAGATCAAATCACTTCAGGCTTTACATGAAGAGATACACTGATCGGAGATAAGATGGCTAAGACTGAAACACCCAGGGAAGATATATATGACGCTTCCTCGATACATGTCCTGGAAGGCCTTGAAGCGGTACGTGTACGTCCCGGTATGTACATCGGCTCCGTTTCCACCAAGGGCCTTAACCACCTGATATATGAGATCGTCGATAACTCCGTGGACGAGCATCTCGCTGGTCACTGCGACAAGATATGGGTCACCCTCGAAGCCGACGGTTCGGCTACCGTTGAGGATAACGGTAGAGGTATTCCCGTAGGCATGCATGAAAAAGGCATTTCCGCGGAACGTCTGGTATTCACGACGCTTCACGCAGGCGGTAAGTTTGATAATCAGGCTTACAAGACCAGCGGCGGTCTTCATGGTGTGGGCTCATCCGTTGTTAACGCCCTGTCGGAGTATCTGACCGTAGAGGTTAAGACCGGAGGATGCATATACAGGGATTCATATGCGCGGGGCATCCCCACCACCGAACTTGAAAACGGCTTACTGCCCGTAGTGGGAAAGACCAGGAGCACCGGTACCAAGGTCAATTTCCTGCCCGACGACACCATCTTCGATAAGACCAGGTTCAAGGAAGATGATGTTAAGAGCCGCATGCATGAAACCGCATACTTAAATCCCGAGCTTACGATCATCTTTGAGGATAAGCGCAAGGATGAGATTGAGCACATCGAATTCCATGAGCCCGACGGACTCATCGGTTTCGTTCGTGAGATCAATAAGACAGGCGAGGCGCTTCATGAGCCGATCTATCTGAAAGGCGAGAGCGAAGGCATAGAGGTCGAGGTCGCTTTTCAGTATGTAAACGAGTTCCATGAGGATGTACTCGGTTTCTGTAACAATATCTACAATTCCGAAGGCGGTACTCATCTGACCGGTTTCAAGCAGATATTCACGACCGTCATCAATAACTATGCACGTACACTCGGTAACCTTAAAGAGAAGGATGTGAACTTCACGGGTGCCGATGTGCGAAACGGCATGACCGCGATCGTATCCATCAAGCATCCGGATCCCAGATTTGAAGGTCAGACCAAGACCAAGCTCGATAACCAGGATGCCGCCAAAGTGGTTTCCAAGGTCGTGGGAGACGAGATAGTCAGATACTTCGACCGTAATCTCGAGGTCTTAAAGTCGATCATCGGATGTGCCGAGAAGGCAGCCAAGATCCGTAAAGCAGAAGAAAAGACCAGGACCAACCTGCTCTCTAAGCAGAAGTTTTCATTTGATTCCAACGGAAAACTGGCCAACTGCGAATCCAAAGAAGCCTCAAAGTGCGAGATATTCATCGTCGAGGGTGATTCTGCGGGCGGCTCTGCCAAGATGGCGCGTAACCGCATGTATCAGGCCATCCTTCCCATAAGAGGTAAGATCTTAAATGTCGAGAAGGCATCCATAGACAAGGTGCTCGGAAATGCCGAGATCAAAACCATGATCAACGCTTTCGGCTGCGGTTTCTCGGAAGGATACGGCAATGACTTCGATATCACGAAACTCCGCTATGACAAGATCATAATCATGGCCGATGCCGATGTCGACGGTGCGCACATAGCAACTCTGCTGCTCACTCTTTTCTACAGATTCATGCCGGAACTCATCTATGAAGGACATGTATATGTAGCCATGCCGCCGCTTTACAAGGCTATCCCTTCCCGCGGTGAAGAAGAGTACCTCTATGATGATGCGGCTTTGGAAAAATACCGCAAAGTCCACAAGGGACCTTTCACTCTTCAGAGATACAAGGGCCTTGGTGAGATGGATGCGGAGCAGCTGTGGGAGACTACTCTCGATCCCGACAGGAGACTGCTCAAGCAGGTCGAGATAGAGGATGCCCGCATGGCCTCCGAGATCACAGGACTCCTGATGGGTAATGATGTAGCGCCCCGTAAGCAGTTTATATACGAACATGCGGCTGATGCTGCACTGGATATTTAAAGGTAAAAATGAACACTAGTCTTGACAGGATATTAAAAACCGAGTTCTCCGAGATAATGGAGAAGAACTACATAGATTATGCGATGAGCGTCATAATCGCGCGTGCGCTGCCCGATGTAAGGGACGGTCTGAAACCGGTCCAGCGCAGGACTCTCTATGATATGTATGAACTGGGCATACGTTCGGACAAGCCGTATCGTAAGAGCGCGCGTATCGTCGGTGATACGATGGGTAAATACCATCCGCACGGCGACAGTTCCATCTATGATGCTCTGGTGGTGATGAGCCAGGACTTCAAGAAAGGCCTGCCTCTTGTCGACGGACACGGTAACTTCGGCAATATCGAGGGCGACGGAGCCGCTGCGATGAGGTACACCGAGGCGCGTCTTGAGAAGATCACCGAGGAAGCTTTTCTTGGGGATCTGGATAAGGATGTCGTTGATTTCGTGCCTAACTTCGATGAGACCGAGAAGGAACCGAGCGTACTGCCTGTGCGTATCCCCAACTTCCTTGTAAACGGATCCGAGGGCATCGCGGTAGGTATGGCGACATCAACCCCTCCTCATAATCTTGGTGAGGTAATAGATGCCACCAAAGCATATATGAACGATCCCGAACTCTCTACGGCTCAGCTCATGAGATATATCAAGGGCCCTGACTTCCCTACGGGCGGCATCGTCATCAACAAGGATGAGTTAAGAGAGATATATGAAACGGGTATGGGCAAGATCCGTATCCGCGGACGCATAGAAGAGGAGAAGGCAAAAGGCGGCAAGGTGAACCTCGTGATCACCGAGATACCGTATACGATGATCGGAATGAACATCGGCAAGTTCCTGCTTGATGTCGCAGATCTTGTTGAGAGCCGCAAGACCACGGATATCGTGGATATTTCCAACCAGTCATCCAAAGAAGGCATCAGGATCGTTCTGGAACTCAAGAAGGATGCCGATATCGAGAACCTTAAGAATCTGCTCTACAAGAAGACCAGACTTGAGGATACGTTCGGTGTGAACATGCTGGCCATCTGTAACGGCCGTCCCGAAACGATGGGGCTTAAAAGTATCCTTAAAGCCAATGTGGACTTCCAGATCGAGGTAGCCACACGCAAATACAACACGCTGCTGAATAAGGAACTCGAAAAAAGGGAGATCCAGGAGGGTCTCATCAAGGCATGTAACGTCATCGATCTGATCATTGAGATCCTGCGCGGTTCCAAGGATCGTGCCATGGCCAAGAAATGCCTGGTCGAAGGCGATACCACGGGCATTAAGTTCAAGTCCAGAGAATCGCAGGGCATGGCTGCACAGCTCATGTTTACCGAGAAGCAGGCCAATGCGATCCTTGAGATGCGTCTGTATAAACTGATCGGTCTCGAGATCGAAGCGCTGATCAAAGAGCATGATGAGACGGTAGCCAATATCTACAGGTATGAGGATATCTTAGAGAGCCGCGATTCAATGATGCAGGTCCTCATCAATGACCTCGATGAATTCAAGAAGAAATACGCGCGTAAGCGCCGTACCGAGATAACCAATGCGGAAGAAGCCGTTTATGTTGAAAAAGAAGCCGAAGAGATGGATGTGATGTTCCTCATGGACCGTTT
>JAEEGL016728309.1_pt1 | contig 42236 bp, 40 predicted proteins | sample 9134231 | NCBI WGS metagenome assembly JAEEGL01 (sample SAMN16246548, study PRJNA631951) | gut metagenome | biome: gut microbiome; feature: rumen; material: fiber-attached | host: Bos | place: Iran: Karaj | collected 2018-10 | reverse complement strand
ACATACCATAAAGTATTCTTCTTTGAACTGGTTTTAATCCATCTCTTACATCTGGGATTGCACGATCTTGGATAATAGCTTTAGCATATCTTCCAAATCTATCTCCCATAACTTCTTCAAGAGATAAATCCATTAATCTATTTAATAAACTACTCATATTATCCTCCTATCTCATAGTCATCTTCTAATGTAAAGATAACATTTTCGTCAATCCATTCTTTTCTTGGTTCTACTTTATCACCCATAAGTACACTAACACGTCTTTCTGCAACAACTGCATCAGTTATATTAACACGTATTAAACTTCTTGTTTCAGGATTCATTGTAGTTTCCCAAAGTTGTTCTGCATTCATTTCACCAAGACCTTTATATCTTGCTGTTTCCATACCTTTATGTTCTTTATATATTTCTTGTCTTTCTTCTTCAGTCCAAGCATAGAAAACATCTTTTTTATTAGATATTTTATAAAGTGGTGGACAAGCAATGTATAAATGACCTTCTTCAATAAGTGGTCTCATATAACGATAGAAGAATGTAATAAGAAGTATTTGAATATGTGCTCCATCATCATCAGCATCGGTCATGATAATAACCTTATCATAATTAGAGTCATTGATATCAAAATCTCCTCCAACACCTGCTCCTATTGTATATATCATAGTATTAATTTCTTCGTTTTTATAGATTTCTTCCATTCTAACTTTTTCAGTATTAAGTACTTTACCACGAAGTGGAAGTATAGCTTGGAATGTTCTATCTCTTCCTGATTTAGCAGATCCACCAGCAGAATCACCCTCGACTAAGAATAATTCATTCTTCTCTGGATTCTTTGTTGAAGCAGGAGCAAGTTTACCTGATAAATTCTTTTCTACTTTACCTTTAGCTTTACCATTTCTTGCTTCATCTCTTGCTTTACGAGCAGCTTCTCTTGCAATCTTACTTCTAACCATTTTATCCATAATTAGAGTTGCAATCTTCTTGTTTTCCTCTAAGAAGAATTGTAGTTTTTCTGTAACTAAACTTTCTACTGCAGGTCTTGCTTCTGGTGTTCCTAGTTTACCTTTAGTTTGTCCTTCAAATTGAAGTAATGCTTCAGGTATTTGAAGTGATATAATAGCTGTTAACCCTTCTCTTGTATCACTACCTTCAAGATTCTTATCTTTTGCTTTTAAGTAACCATTATTTCTTGCATAATCATTAAATACTTTAGTAAGTGCAGTTTTAAAACCTACTTCATGTGAACCACCATCACTAGTTTTTACATTATTAACAAATGATTCTATAGTTTCATTATAAGTATCAGTGTATTGTAAAGCTACATCAATATTCATTCCATCTTTAGAACCACTAAAACCTACTACATCATGTAATTTATCTTTATCATCATTTAAGAATTCAACAAATTCTTTAATACCATCTTTATAACAGAAATGATTATTTCTTCCAGTTTCTTCATCTATTACATCAATAGTTAATCCTTTAAGTAGAAAAGCTGATTCTTGCATTCTTTCACTAATAGTAGTAAATGAGAATGTATTATTACCAAATATTTTATCATCTGGCATAAAATGAACTTTAGTACCAGTTCTATTGGTATTACCTATCTTAGTAAGTGGAGTATCAACTATTCCCCCTTTATGGAAACGAATAAAATATTCTCCCTTATCACGATGAATAATTACTTCCATCCACTTTGATAATGCATTAACAACAGAAGCACCTACACCATGAAGTCCACCTGATACTTTATAACCAGATTCTTCAAATTTACCACCAGCATGTAGTACGGTATAAATAACTTCTGGAGTAGACTTTCCACTAGAGTGTTTTCCAATAGGAACACCACGACCAAAGTCTTCGATAGTTACACTACCATCTTTATGTAAAGTTATAATAATTCGATCTCCATATCCATTAATAACTTCATCAATTGAATTATCTACTATTTCCCAAATAAGATGATGTAATCCACGTCTATCAGTTGATCCAATATACATACCTGGACGTTTTCTTACTGCCTCTAAACCTTCTAATATTTTAATTGAACTCTCATCATATTTAAGTCCCATTAATCCACACCTCTTTTAACATAAAAAAGCGATACATTTCGTATCCTTCTTATTTTCTATATATATTATATAATATTTTTCAAATTTTACAAAGAGTAAAGTGTCAAATGACTACTCTTTTTCCCAAATTGCATATAAAGTTACACCAGTATTTTCTTTATATGTTTCCCCTGGATAATACTTAATTTCATGATCTTTAGTTTCCCATCCAACAAAAGTATAACCATCTCTTTTAGGTATTGTACTAGTTATTGGACTATAAATAGATGTTCTTACTGGAACATTAGAACTATCAGCACTATCATATAAAACATAGTTTTTATATACATCATATTTTTGATATAAAGTAACTTCTATTGCACCATATAATGTTTTACCTAATACATCTACATCTTCACTAACCCACATCTTTAAATTAAATGTAGAGCTTTCTCCAATATTTAAATCATAACCAGAGTAAAGTATACTATCAACTTCCCCTAAGCTTTTTATATCTTCATATTCTTTATTATTATATGAAATAGTAAAACGAATATATTTATGAGGTAATGTTGATATTTTATTTTCTTGATCAACCATTCTTATTTCATAATACTCTATAGGAATATTACCAGTGTTTTTTATTGAAAAATTAAATCCATCTTGTTTTACACCTTCAGTATCAGAAATACTTTCTTCAAACGAATCTAATAATTCATATTTATCATTTGGGATATTTAATACTACTTGCATATTACCAGTTTGGATTAATAAATCTTTATTACTTGTTTCGGGATTAGTATCAAGAGAATAACTAACACTTCTAAAAAGAACAACACAGATTATAATAATCAATAAATTAACTATTAATCCTCTTTTGATATCTTTCATATTATCACCATAATTTAGAATATCACATATTTCTTTTTCTTGCAAATAGTAAAGAAATCTTTTATAATCTAGTTATGAAAAGATTTAATATGATTGATGAAAACTTTATATGCCAAAACTGTGGTAAAGAGATAACTAAACTAGGTTATACTGCAAGAGATCACTGTAATTATTGTTTATACTCATTACATGTAGATAACTTACCTGGTGACAGAGCTAATAATTGTCATGGTTTATTAAAACCAATTGGTATTGAAAAATATCGTGATACTTATAAAATAATATATCAATGTGAGAAATGTAAAAAAATCCATAAAAACATCATGGCAAGTGATGATAATATGGACTTAATAATTGAATTATCAAAAAATAATTAAAAAAAAATAATCGAAAGATTATTTTTTAATTTACACTTGTTGAAGTTGGTTCAACAAATTCTTTTCTATATGCTTCAACTACGGCATTTAAGAATGCACTGTAATTATGTGCTGCTTCCTTGAATACTGGGAAGTCTTCTTTAAGTTCAGCATATCTTGCTAAATACTTTTTAGAGTTTTGATCACTCCATACTGCATCTAGATCACTCATAGTACTATCAATTCTACTAATTGCACCATCAATTCTATTTGCTGCATCTTCTATTTTTCTTGCAGCATCTAATAAACTAGCTGCATTTAAACTAATATTAGCCATTCTATATAACCATCCTTTCTTCCATTATGCTGGAATATCCTCATTTTCAATAGCTGCTGCAATCTTATTCTCAACTGCAACTGCTCTTTCAGATGTTTGTATAGCTACTCCACTATACGAATCAATAACTTCTGTCATTTCATACATTTTTGGTAATGCATTAGCTAGTTTGTTATCATATCTATCCTTGTTTTGGCTTACCCATCCATCAAGAGATTTTCTAGCTGCATCAATGTCTGCAAGAGCTTCTTTTATTACTTTTGATTCTGCACCAATAGCTTTACCTTTATCAGATAGCCCTTCTGTAGAAACCATAAAATTTAAATCACCGTTCATTGTTATTTTTCACCTCCTCATAATAAAATAACACTCGATCCATTTCTTATGTTGGATTCTCTCACTAGCATGTTCATATCATATGGTTCACCATTATCTTTGTTGTATAAAACATATTGCTTTTCCACATCAAATGAACCCTGTGATAATCCTTGTAAAGAAGACTTAATCATCTTAATAACATTACTTATTTTTCGATTTACTGGAAAATAAATATCATATTTTTTTTCTAACATCGGTACATTAACCGAAACCAATACTTTATTTTCTATCATGATTCATCATCCACCTTAATATTTTCACCATCACTAACTAGTTTAACTAAGTTAGTCTTAGTATTTTTAATTATAATACCAAAGCCATCTGATATTTCATTATTGGTCTTTTTAAATCCAATGTTAGTCTTAATTAATGATTGATCTGCTACTCCATTTCCAATCCAAATACCGTAGTTATTTTGAATTACCTTCTTATACCATTCATCATACTCTAATTTCTTAAAATTGTCAATGCGGTCGACATAAATAAAGCAAAATTGACCAAGTTCTTTGACATTTTTTAATGCTTCAAAGTAACGTTTTTTAACTGTCTCATTAATTCTTGATAAAACTTTACTAAATCCATCAATAATTACTGTTGTTGGATTAGTATTATTTAGTGCATCTCGATTATAGTTATTATCAACATATGTTTTATATTGGAATTCCATACTATCACATACTTTATTAATAACTTCATCAAGATTACTATTAACATAAGATGTATTTTCATAATTACTTGCTAACTTATTATTAACATCAATTAATATTAAGTTATTATTAGGTATTTTAGCCATAACTTTAGTAAGACTACGTATAAAGTTATCACGACTAATTGAATCTTCATTATCAGAAACTAAAGTAACATAATTATCTTTAAAGTTAAATAATTCTATATCAATAGTATCTTTATTAATACCAACTGGTACATGTGATAAATCTTTTATATCATCAGCTATATCACTAATTAATACAGTTTCTGGAACAACTGGAATCTTAGGAGCTCTAGTTGTATATTTAGTATTTAATTCTTCAATAACTTTACTTAATCCATCAGACTCTTCTTCATCATTAAAGATATGAGCAGTTTGGAATTCATAAATATTATCTTGTTTAACTAAACCACGTCCATATATATCTGCAGGATATAGTTTTTTAGTATTACCAACAATCATTGAATAATCATCTTGATCATTAAATTGTAATGTAATATCTGATTTGAAGTTTTGTCTTAGTTTATATCTCATACCACCAGTTGTATTAATAGTTGGAATAATAATAATTCCATATTTTGCACACTCACGAGATAATTTATTCATTATTTCTTCAAAATCAAAACTATCTTGGAATACATCATAGTTATTTATAAATAACAAGATATATGGTAATTTACTACCACTCTTGGTAATATAACTTTGATAATCTCCATTATAATTAGCAAATAATTTTTTACGCTCTTCTAATTCATTATCTAATAATTTAAAGACATTATTAATCTTATCTTCTTCACTAGGTAATATAAAGTCACCTACTTGAGGAGCATTTCTAAAACTACCTAACATACCAGAACCAAAATCAATAATATATATTGTCATTTCTTCTGGTGAATGATTAGTAATTAATGAATATAACATAGATGATAATAATAACTCTTTACCACTACCACTAGATCCATAAATACTAGTATTACCATCTTCAGTTAAATTAATTGTAAGTAAATCTTGTCTTTGATTATTAGGATCATCCAACTCACCAATAATTGGATTAAGTTTAAATGGCTCTTCATGATAATCATATTTTAAAGCTAATTTATCAACATAAATATCAGCCATAATCTTCTCTAACCATAATTTAGAAGATTTTAAATTATTATCTTTACAAATACTAATTATATAATTTAAGACATTATTTAATTCTTCACCACTTGATTTAACTTGAGTAGTTTCTGATACATCATTTTGGGCAATAACATTGCTTACATTATCAATAATCATTACTGATTGATCAACTTTTTTCTTAATCTTTTCTGTAGGATAATATTGTGCACCACACCAAGCTGATTGACCAAGAGCAAATAACTCATTATAACCTACTTGTAAGAAAAACCTTCCTGCTTGCTTTAAGAAAGCAGCATCTGGTGTTTTAATCATTTCATTAGAGTCAGCTTTCTCTTGTACTTTTAAACATACTCTAAATCTTGAGTTACTCCAAATTTGATCATTAACTACTCCACTTGGTTTTTGAGTAGCTAGGATTAAGTGAACACCTAAACTACGTCCAATACGAGCAGTTGATATTAATTGATCCATAAACTCAGGCTGTTGACTCTTAAGTTCAGCAAACTCATCACTAATAATCATTAAATGTGGTATAGCTTCAGTAACTTTACCTTCTTTAAAGAATTTCTGATATTTGTAAATATCAACTGTACTTTCACCTAATTTATCTCTTGTTTCATTAAATATTTGTTGTCTTCTTCTTAACTCTGATTGAATTGAAGATAAACTACGATTCATTTCACTAACATCTAAGTTAGTAATAGTACCAGCTAAGTGTGGAAGACTAATACCTGTTTCACGATTTTCAAAAGCACCTGCTAATCCACCACCTTTGTAGTCAATTAAGATAAACGCTACATCTTGTGGACTAAAGTTTGTTGCCATTGAAAGAATATATGTAATAATAAACTCACTCTTACCTGAACCAGTCATACCAGCTATTAATCCATGCGGTCCATGATATTTTTCATGTAAATCAAGTTTTAATAAACTACCTGATTTTTCTACACCAACAGGAACTGCAAGAGATTTCTGTGAATTATTACTTTGATATCTTTGTAATATATTTAATTGTTCTACTTTACCAACATTATACATTTCCAAGAAACTAATTGTATTTGGTAAAGCTTTATCATCATTATTAAATTCTATTGGAATATTACTAATCTTTTTAATACATTCATCAATATTAAAATGAGATCCATCACAGAATTCTGTTTTAAATTCTCTTTGATTACCAACACTAATTTCACTTTCAAAAATACCAGAACGTTCTCTATTAACATTAATAAAGTTTTTACATTCACTAGGTAAATTTTGTAATTTCTCACTAAAAATTAATAAACTAAATCCAAAGTTAGTACCATCAGATAAAATATCTTTAATTATTTCAACATCACGATACATATGATAATTATCAGTAATTATTACATAGTATGGTGGTGAATTTACATAACTTATTTTATTAGCTTTACGATCTTGATAAATTCTTTCCAAGTATAAAGATATTTCTTTAGTTTCATCTAAATCTGTTGCAAAGAATCTAGTTTGATGCATATCATCAAATAAATATGGTAAATTATGGAAATAATCAAATGATGAAGAATGTTCTTTATCTGTTAAAACAACTATCTTTAAAAACTCATAACTATGATATGTAATTAATTGTAGTAATTGTCCTTTAAAGAATTCATGTATTAATTCATTTGTACCAATGATACTAGTAATATATTTTTCAATCATTGAGTAAACAATTGGTACATCAGTTAACATTTTTCTTTCTTCAACTATTTTCTCTATCTTATTTTTTAATTCATCATCTTCTAAAGTAAAATCTTGTTTAGAATAACTAATATTAGCAAATATTGGCATATCACCAATACCCAAACGTAAAGCTAAGAAATCTTGTTGACTAATAGAACGTTGCCATAAATTAGATTTCTTTCTTAAAATGATATTAGCACACTCTTCAAGAGTAATATATTTATCTTTTAAAGTTTGACTTTGATTTTCAATAATAGAATCAATATCTTTAGTCTTTTCTTTTAAATAATCTTCATATTTTTTAATACGTTCAGCTTCTTTTTTCTTTCTCTTTCTTTTTTCTATTACTCTAGAAATCAAAGGCCATATTAACATACTAACAAACATACTACCAGCCATAATAAGTGATGGTAAAGCTTGTTGGAATGTCATATTTTTATTAGATATATTATTAATTGTACTAAACGCTGTAGAAAATGAAGTTAAAGCCATAGTAAACATTGGTCCAATAGTTAGTATTAGTGATTGTTCTTCTTGAGATATTCTAGCTGGTGGATTATCAAAACTAACATCTTCTTTAACAATATCTTCTATAAAACGTGGTGAACGATAAAAATATTCTTCTTTTGCATAAAGATTTCTACTTAAATCTTCATCAGTTTCTTTAGTATCATCAATAATATAATTAGGATTAGCTCTTACTTTTAATAAATTAGTTTTAATAGTTACATTACCTAAAACATTATTTATTAAAATAAACTTTTTCATAATAATTATTTTAAGTCCTGAAATAAATACAATATCACCATATGATAATTGATAACTATCTTCTATCTTTTTATCATTAACATATACACCAGTTTTTGATTTATTATCATGAATAATCCATGAATCATTATTAAACTCTAATTTTGCATGTAAATCACTAACTAATACATGATTATATATAATATCATTATCTAAAGCTTTACCAATATTTAATACACAATTATCTGTAATATCATATGATACATATGTTTTTTCAATATCTGGTATTGCATATAAATAATAAATACTTTTTTCACTATCATTCTTTATTGAATAAAAATGATATTCTGCTAAGGCAAATTTTTCATACATACTTGTTGCATCAACAATATGTGTATCATAATTACTAACTAATACCCATTGACCATTTTCTGCTTCCACATTAATAAGATTACGAACATTATCAAAACTATCAATATCCGTAATCCAGAAATTATCCTTAACCTCTTTTGGAAGTATATAACTATATAAACGATTATTTTTAATTAGTAATATTTTCATAAGCCTTCCTATTCTATATAAATTATATCATTTATAACAAGTCCATGCAATTAAAATATTAATATTTTAATAAAAAAATAAATCATTATTTCTAATGATTTATTTATTATTATTCATTTTCTTTAATTAATGTTTCAAGTATCTTATTAGCTTCAATTAAATCCTTAGGATAATGACTCTTAATAAGATCATTAGCTTTCTTTACTTTACCATTAATTATACTTAATTCAGCTTCTGAAACATTAAGTAATCTAATCTTTTCCCAATGCTTAGCTAATTCATCAAATTTTTTATATGAATTACTAATACTAGTACTAGTATTTTTAACATATGAAATTAAATCTTTTAACTTAGAAATTGCTTTCTTTAAATAGAATTCATCATTCTTTTCCAAAAGTTCATTAAGTTCTTTAATATCTTTTTCTTCAATATCTTCAATTGTCTCAGTAAATAGTGGATAATCATGCATTACTTCGTGAAATTCTTTTTGTAATTTTTCAAATTCTTTATAATAATAATCCATTAATTCATCCTATCTAAAATATCACGAGCAGAAACAAGTCCAGTAGCTGCTGCTATTACTATATTACCTGCCTTACCTGCACCATCACCAATGAAATAAATATTATGATTATTAGCTTTAAATTTATTATCTGTTTCTATTTCATTTGAGAAGAATTTAATCTCTGGTCCATAAAGAAGTGTTTCATCATTATTAACACCAGGTATTATTCTATCAAGAGCTTCTAATCCATCTAGAATATTAGTAATAATTCTATGTGGCATAACTAATGCTAAATCACCTGGAACAACATCTTTAAGTGTTGGGGCAATAAATAGTTTATTTAAACGACTATCACGAGTTCTTCTAAATTTCTTTAAATCTCCTAATGTTTGAAGAATTGGTTTAGAATCTCCTAAACAATTAGCTATCTTAGCAATACATTCACCATATTCTCTAGTATTAGTAACTGGTTCAGTTAAATTAACTTTAGAGATAAATGCAAAGTTAGAATTACTTGATTTAACATCTTTTAATGCATGTCCATTAACACAAATATATCCATAATAATTCTCTTTAGTAACATATCCACCTGGGTTAGTACAGAATGTTCTAATCTCATCACCATAAGTCTTAGTTTTAATAAAGATTGATGGATCATAGATAACACTACATAAATCTTCTAATAATTCTTTTCTAACTTCAACACGAACACCAATTTCAATACTTTGAGAAAGATATGGTATTTCATATTTATCAGCTAATGCTTGAATCCATTTAGCACCAGTTCTTCCTGGAGCAACAATAACATTTTTAGCTGTAAATTCAAATTCATCTTTTCCCTTTTTACAACTAACTCTTATCTTACCTTTTTCATCACAAACATCACCAACTGTAACTGAATCCATTAACTCTACACCTTTTTTACTTAAGAAATCAGTAATACCAGTGATATAACCAGGTAATTTATCACTACCTAAATGTTTTTGTTTAATAAGTAATAATCTAGCTCCAGTTAAAGCTACTTGTTTTTCTATTTTTTTAGCTTCTTCCATATTAGTTGGATAAACATCAGAATCCATTCCAAAATAATTAAAGATTTTTTCAGTATCAACTAATAATTTATCAGCTTCATCAGAACTCATATATTTATATAAGTCACTCTTACCAAGTTTAGCTACGAAGTTTAATTTTCCATCAGAGAATGTTCCTGCTCCACCAAAGCCAGAAAGAATTGCACATGGTTTGCAGTTTTTACACTTAGTTCCATATTTATTCATTGGACAAACTCTTTCTTCTGCTAACTTTCCTTGATCAAGTAAAAGTACCTTTAATTTTTTGTTTTTTGTAATTAACTCATAAGCTGCAAATAATCCTGCTGGACCTGCTCCAACAATTATAACATCATACATACACAACCTCACCAACTAATTCTATCACAAAAAAGAATCCTAAACAATATTATTTACTAGGATTCTATCTATTTTATTTAGATTTTGAACAAGTTTCACCTTTCCATACATTTGGTTCAAATACTGTTCCAAAGAATAATAATTCACCAGTATTCTTTTCTCTAATCATATAGATAAATGGTTTATTAAACTTAATATCAACTTCTTCATAATCTTTTTCTATCATTGCTGATGCTTTAAACATACCAAAATATGTTACAGCAGCTGCTTTAGTACCATTTTCATTAAGTTCTACTTTAGTCTTATGAATTGCTTCACCAACATAAACATTTTCATCTAATTCAACCATTTTAGTAAAATTAGCTAAGTCTTGATTAAAAGCATCATTAATACCCATCTTTTTAAGTACATCAATGAAATCTTTAACACCATAACTATAAGTAAATCTAGGTAGAGATAGATAAACATGAACTTTATTAGATGCATCTTTATAATCATTAGTTATATTCTTTAATTTAGTTTCTGTTAAATTAGTAATATAACTATTTACACCCTCTTTTGGCATAAAAGCAACAAACTCTAAATCTTTTTTATCTTCAGTATCATATGGTAATACAATTCCTTCTACTTCATCATTTTTAATATATTTTGCATTTGAAGTATAAGTCTGATGCATCATTTCTACATCCATTTTACTATTATCAACTTTAACAAAGTTTTCTTTTCTTGTATTATCACATTCAAATGGACTAACCCATTTTACATCAAGAGCTAATGCACTAGCTAATCCCATAACATAATCTTTATCAATATTATCAAGGATTTTAGGAATCATACCATTAGTTTTTTCTTTAACCCAATTATTAATTACATCTGGAGTTTCAAACGCATCATATAATACATCAGCTTTATATTTAGTATCTAAAGTTTTAATAAAGTCTTTTTTTACATCATTTTTATAATCATTTTTAATAAAGACTGCATTAGCAATATTAAGTTTATCTTTAATACCAATATCATTTATTTTACGATTACCAATTACTTTATCAATTTCCTCTTTAGTATTACCATCTGCCCCTTCTCTTAGTAAGTTAAGTCCTATTTCTATATTATATGGACTAATTAAGTAATTTTCTTTTTTAACTTCTGCAAATGTTGTTTTAATAATATCAACATTATAATTTCCAACTATTTCCACATTCTGTTCCTTTTCTTTTCTTAGTCTTTCTCTTCTTGCTCTTGCACTAATAAAACTAACACAAGCAATAACCATAATAATTATAATTAATATACTTCTTTTAATTCTTTCTTTTTTACTCATCATATTTCTTAATAAACTCCTTTAATTTATCATTATCATTTTCAAGTTCACCTAATAATATTTTATCTTCAAGAATTTTATATAATTCACCAATAAATGGACCAGGTTTTCTATTTAATATTTCACACATTTCATTTGCTTTAATATTTATTTCATCACGTTTCTTTATTGGTAAATTTTCATATTTAGTAATAATATCTATCTTTTCTAATCCCTTATTAATACCTGCTAATACATTAACATAACAACCATAATGATAAAGAACTAAATTATCTAAAATATCTAGATTATAAACAATATTTACGTTTTTAATTAATTCTTTTTCACTAGGTGAAAATTGATAATAATCCGTATTAATCATTGCCCATATTCCAACTATATCGCTATAATCCTTGATACGATCTAAATTAGTTAAATGTAATTCATCAACTAAATCCAACTCTTCAATTAACTTAATACCTTCACAGGCTTTCTTACTACCAAATATTTTATCTAATTCTTCTTTCTTTCTAGAACTAGATAGTTTTTCTAATAATGATTTATTATTCTTAATAGTATTAATTATTTCATCACTTAATTTAAAATCTAATAAACTAGCAAAACGAATAGCACGTAATATTCTTAAAGCATCATCATTAAATGATTTATTACTATCAATAATAGTTCTAATAATTTTTTTATCTAAATCAGCTTTACCGCCTATTAAATCTACTAATTTATCGTTTTTATCTAAACATAAAGCATTTATAGTAAAATCACGTCTTAATAAATCTTTTTTTAAATCATTAACATATATAACACCACTAGGATGACGACTATCAAGGTATTCCATCTCTTCTCTCATAGTAGTGACATCAAAATGATAGTTTTTGTAATTAATAATTACTGCACCATAACTATCACTTTTAATAATACAATCAGGAAAAATAGCTTTTATTTCTTTTGGTTTAGCATTTGTAGTTATATCAACATCATTAGATTTGATATTTAATAAACTATCTCTTACATAACCACCAACAATATAAGCTTCATAACCATTATCACATAATTTATTAATTATTTCTAACCCTAGTTCTTTCATTCTACCCTCATATAAATGATAATAAAATAATAATCATTAGTCAAGAAAAAAAGAATAAGTTTCCTTATTCTTAATTAAATTAGTTTACTCTGTTCTTTAGAGCAGTTCCAGCTTTGAAAACAACAGCTTTTCTTGCAGGAATCTTAATATTTTCACCAGTTCTTGGATTACGAGCTGTTCTAGCTCCTCTCTTTGAAATTCCGAAAGTTCCGAATCCAACTAGTGGTACTCTATCTCCTTTTTCTAATGCTTCTGCGATTACTTCAAATGTTGCATCTAATGCGCGTCCAGCTTCTGCTTTAGTAAGACCTACTTTTTTAGCAAGAGCTTCAACTAATTCAACTTTTTTCATTTTTCCTCCTTCTAAAAGTTAAAACTTTTAAGCACACGTTTATGCTTACATATAAAATGTAGCACAAGACACCCAATAAAATCAACACTTTTAACAAATTTTTTACTTTTTTTGTCAATATACTTAGAAATAAAGAGCTTTTTACATTTACAACAATATATTTCTTTGATAAAATTAATATAGGTGATGATATGAATATAGTTTCAGTAATTATAATATTTATTATTTTATTTATTGTTGCATTAACATCTAGAAAACACAGTAATATATTTCTTGCTTTTGGACTTATCGATATATTTTTAAGACTTATTAATTATATTGGTAATCATACTATTAAAGAAATAGCTAATGTAGTTAATAGTATATTTCCAAATTCAATAGCAGCTATTATAACTCATTATACTAGTGGTACATTAGAAAGTATCTTAATGTGGGGTTATATATTATTAATGGTTATATTCTTTATTCAAGTATTTAGATTATTTGTAAAAAGATATTAAAAGAATCACATAAGTGATTCTTTTTTTTGTAATATTATCTTTCTTAATTCTTCTTTTTCTGATTTTTTTAAGAATGCATAATCAATAGCATTTAAATTCATTTGATACAATTCATCTATTGTAAAATCTAAATAATGAATTAAGTTTTCATATTCTTCAGTTAAAGTAATATTAGATATTGTTCTATTATCTGTATTAACACATACTTTAACACCCATATCATATAGTTTCCTAATTGGATGATGAGAATAATCCTTAGCATTTCTAGTATCTAAATTACTATTAGGACATACTTCTAATAAAATCTTTTTATTTTTTACTAAATTAATTAATTCAGGATCATCACAAATCTTAATACCATGACCTATTCTTTTAGTATAATTAACTACTTCTTTAATATCTCTTTTAGTTTCTTCTCCTGAATGAATAGTATATGGAATACCTAAGGATTTACATTCATCAAATAAATATTGATATTCACTAAATGGATGTCCTTCTTCATCACCTACCAAGTCAGTAGAAACTACTCCCCTATTTATATATTTTTTAGCAAGATTTAGAACTTGTCTATTATATTCATCACTAGATCCTCTTCTAAAACACAATATTAAATTAGTCTTTAAATTACATTTAGAAAAACCTTTTAAAACACTAACAATAACATCATCAGCTGTTACATCATTAGATACATAATCTATTGGTGCAAAACGAACTTCTGCATATATTACATTTTCTTTTTCAAGTTCCTTACCTAAAGAATAACTAATATATTCTAAATCTTCTTTAGTCTTAATAAAACTATTAACAAAGTCAAATCTTTTCAAATAATTAATTAGCTTTATATCATTAATTGATACTACTTTTGAAAATATTTCTTCATATGATAATCCAGATAATTTCTCTAGTGCATAAATTGGTATTGAACCATCTAAATGCATATGTAATTCTACTTTTGGTATTTTTAATAATACATTATTCATATTACCCCTATCCAACATGTTTTATAACAGTTGTTTCATAATCTTTTTCTGTTTCTTTAATTAGAAAATCTAAAAATCTTAGTTTTATTGTTAATTCAGCCATTTTTCTTACAGAACTTTCCATTTCACTTACTGGCATAATTTCTCTTGGATCAACATATTTATATGGTTCACCATTAACAGTATAATCCTTTACTGCGTTATCAACATTAGTAGGCCTTCTATTTCTTTTAATTTTTTCTTCATTCATTTTATTGATTTGATCACGTGCTACATTTTCATCAACACTACTAGGATTAAACGAAACTGTATAACTTGAATCACTAGATACTGCTGCATTAGTTCTAGTACTACCAGCAACAGCAAAAGTATCAAGTGGATCTACTGAATCAACAAACGATTTATCAACACCACCAATATGAGGTACATAAGTATTACCCATTTTCCCCATAATTGTACTTTCTTTACCTTTTTTACGATTATAGTAACTACTTGGTGTATAAGCATCTTCACTATTAGGCAAAATTATTCCTTTATGAGCTGATTCTAATGTTTTCATCAAATCATCAGCATTAGTAAATACTCCAGCATGACCAGAATAACCACCTTTAGTTAAATTAGCTTTCATATCTGTAACGTGACCAATATTTGCATTAGGTGTAGCAGTAAGTAAATTATATTTATCTTCTGGTACAGTTAAATAAGTATTCTCTAAATTAAGTGGAGAAATAATATATTGTTGTACTAATTCTTCAAAAGTTTTTCCAGTTAATCCTTCAATTACTTCTTTTAATATCATTAAACCAATATCTGTATATTTATACTTGTTTTTACTAACCATTTTGGCATTATATAGTGTATCTAATGCTTCTTCATAAGTCTTTTTTTCATCAAGTCTTCCTGGTGTATTAAAATCAACAGAAAAAGTGAGAATATTGTCTACAGTAACGTTATTTAAATTAACAAATTTTGGATTTAAATTACTTATTACATCACTTCTTTTTAAATAGCCATCTTTAATTAAATTATATACCACAATTTGTGTATAAATTTTAGATATTGAAGCTACATCAAATAATGTATCTTGAGTTATATCTTCACCTTCTGTACTAGTTTTACCACCATAAATACCTAAATTAATATTACCAACATGAGAGGTTGCAGCATAACCAGGAATCTTATATTTTTTAAGAACATTTTCATATTGTTCAATTGTATCTTGAATAATAATATCAACTATTTCTTCTGGTGTTTTATCACTGCTTTTTCGATATATTTTCTCTATTTCAGTTAAAGTATTTACTAACTCATCCATTGTTGTTACTCTTTGATTATCAAACTTTGCTTCAACAACATATGGTCTTCTAGTTAAATAATCTATCAAAAATCTATCTACTAAATCATTTACCATAATTCCTCCTAAAATGGCATTTTAAAATTTCCACTAGATACTTGTTTCATCATCTTTTTATAATTTTCAAATTGTTCTAATAATCTATTTACTTCTTGAACATTACGACCAGATCCTGTAGCTATTCTTTGTTTACGACTTGCTTTTATAATACTTGGATCACGTCTCTCTTCTTTAGTCATTGATTGAATAATAGCTTCAATATGAGCAAGTTGTTTAGGATCTATTTGAATATCTCCTAATCCCATTTTTCTAGCACCTGGAATTAATTTAATTAAATTTTCAAGTGGTCCTAATTTCTTAATTTGCTTCATTTGAGTTAAGAAATCATCCAAATCATATTTTCCTTTTTGTAATTTCTTCATAGTATCGGCTGCTTCTTTTTCATCAATTATCTCGCTAGCTTTTTCAACTAAGGATACAACATCACCCATACCAAGAATTCTATCAGCCATACGTCTTGGATCAAAGAAATCTAATCCATCCATCTTTTCAGATACACCAATAAACTTAATTGGTACATTAGTTAAATGACGAACAGAAAGTGCTACACCACCTCTAGTATCACCATCAAGTTTAGTTAATATAACACCAGTTAAAGCTAATTTTTCATTAAATCCGGTAATTACATTAATAGCATCTTGTCCCATCATAGAATCAATTACTAAAAGTATTTCAGCTGGATTAACTTTATTCTTAATATTATTAAGTTCATCCATTAATTCTTCATCAATATGAAGTCTACCTGCAGTATCTATTAAAACATAATCAAATCCATTTTGTCTTGCATATGTAATAGCATTAAAACTAGTTTCTACCGGATTATTAAGCCCTTCATCATAAACTGGAATATTAAGTTCTTTACCAATAGTTTTTAATTGATCAATAGCCGCAGGACGATATACATCACATGCAACTAATAATGGTTTTTTAGCATGTTTTTTACGTAAGAAGTTACCAAGTTTACCAATAGTTGTAGTTTTACCACTACCTTGTAAACCAACTAACATTAAAATAGCTGGATTTCCCTTGGTATTAAGAGGTGCTGCTTCACCACCAAGTAATTCTACTAATTCATCATTAACTATTTTTACAAATACTTCACCTGGTTTTAAACTAGTTGCAACTTCACTACCTAAAGCTTTTTCTTTTACTTTACTAGTAAACTCTTTAACTACTTTATAATTAACATCAGCTTCTAGAAGTGCAATACGTACTTCTCTTAACATTTCACTAATGTTTTCTTCTGTGATTTTTCCATAACCTTTAGCTTTATGAATAATACTTTCTAATCTATCTTGTAAACCTTCAAACATTTATATCACCTATCTAATTATATAATAAAATAATCATTTTTGAAATAGAAACCTCATATTTATTAAAGAAAAAGAATTACATTAAGTAATTCTTTTTATCTTTTATTAACTGTATCTAATTTACTATCATATTCTTCAAGTGACTCTTCAATTTCACCATTTTCATTTAACACATAATATTCACTAAATGTAGGTGTTCCTTTTGTAAGAAAATTAGCATCTAAACTACCATCTTCTTTTTTACCATATATAATTACATAACCATTATTAGGAGCACATTTTACAAGTCCCCATCCTGCATCAATTTGAAATTCTCCAGTTGGTAAAATACTAAATCTTTCACCTAATCCACCTATAATACTTTGTGGAATAGTATCAGTAATTTTAACTGCTTTATTTGGTTTTGGTAATTCATAGAAAACACCATCAACTTCTCTAGTTGTTTCTTTCCAATTAGCTTTATTCCAAACATTCATTTTACCACTTTCTAGTTTTTCATAAGCTATAACAGAACCTAATGGACATCTTTCTTCACCTTCAAGGCAATCAAGTACTAATACATCTCCCTCTACTTTAACAACTTCTTTTAAGAATAGAGGAATAGTATCTTCTCCATTTATTCTAACGCATTTCTTTATGCCAGGTTTTTTACAAATAGTTATAATTTCTTGTTCCATTTTTTCCTCCTAAAAAAATTATATCATATTTTAAATATAGTTTTTACTTTTTTTCTTAATAAAATATATTATTGACATTATAAATGCAATAAAACTAATACCAAAAAATATATATGAAATAATATTAATTACTTTGTTTTCCACTTTTGTTTTAGTAATTATTGAAACTGGTATATCTGGTAATACTAAATCTATATTATCTTCTCTAATTATAGTAATCTTATATTCTTTAATTTGTTCATTTTCACTTGTTACTAGGATTGTTAATAAATTATTACCAACAGATAAATCAATATTTTCATATTTAACAATAGCTTTATCACTTTTTGGAATAGCCTCTATATTAGTTTTAGTAATATCATTTGGTAAAAATATTTCTAATTTTTCTAAATCAACAAGTTTATCATTGATTTTTAAAGATAGTAAACTATTATCATTATCACGTTTATCAATATAATTAATGTTTATAGTAATAACTCTTTCTTCTCCGTTTTCAGATTTTATTTTAATTAATTCTTTATTTAAACCATAAACTAATTTAATATCACGTGGTCCAAAACTTTTAACAAAACTTGCTTTAGAATCATTTAAAGTAGCTTTAATAGTTAGTTTATCTACTGTTTCATCAAGATCAATATTATATACTTTCTTTTCTTTATCAAAATCAATATTTATTTTATTTTTCATATTATATATTTCTAATGATTTTAAATAATTATCTTTACTTAAACCAATTTCATTAAGATTATCAAGATTTATTTCTTCTTTTGGCATAGTATTTGTAATAAATAATTTATAAACAGTTTTTGAATTATCTTCTGCAGTTACTGTAATATCATATTCTTTAGTTTCCCCTCTTAATACTTTTTTAGTGCCTAATCCTGTTGCACTTGATTTGTTACTTGTTCTTACTGCATCAATAAAAATATATTCACTTGTTACATTAATATCATGATATTCTAATTTATCTTTATTAAAATTATCTATTTTTACTTTATCAATACTTATACTATCTAATGTAGATATATTATCTAATTTAACTGGTTCAACTATTACATTAAATTCTTTAGTTACATTATCTATTTTATAATCATTACTTTTATTAATTCTAATATTATTAATAATTAATTTTTCTTTTTCTAAACAATTATTATTACTAGTTAAATTAAAACTAAATATTGTTGATACATTTATTATTTCATCATATAAAGTAGTATTTGAATGAATAGATATCTTATTATTATTTTTATTTAATGTAAAACCTTCGATACTATTAAACTCAATATTTAAATTAGTATTATATTCAAATTCAATATCATTTATTCCTTCTGGACCGTATAAAAGTGTTCCATCACATGAAACACTTTTACTACTTTCTATATTATTACTTTTACAATCTATTTCAATCCAAACATCTGCTTTTACTGAAAAAGAAAAATTAAGAATCATTAATAAAACTAATATTCTTAATTTTTTCATTTTTATTTTTCAATACTCCATTCTTTTGTAATACATACGTTTGCACTATTTGGTACTGGATTAGGTATATCAACATGAATTATTATTGGTACCTTAAACGCACTACCAAATGCTAAACAATAACCTGGTTGTAAACCTTTTTGTTTTTCAATTATTTCATCAGTTATATATGGAACCATTTGAGTAATATATTCAATATCTCTTGGATGGGTTGTTTTAAATATTAAATAGTTTGCACATTGAGACATAACTGTTTCAGATAATTCAACTGGTCTTTGTGATATTAGATTTAACATAACACCATATTTACGACCTTCTTTACTAATACGATCAAAAATATTATAACCAATTAAATCAATATCTTCACCCGTTTTAATATAACGATGTGCTTCTTCAACAAAGATATTAAATGGTACACTACCACGTTTTTGTAATTTCTTTGCATATTCAAAGAACATACGACAATATATTTTAACTAAAACTTTAGCAATAGAATCATCTATATCTTCTAAGTTAATATTTAATATTTGATTCTTTCCACCATTATCCATTAATAAACTAACTAAATATTCATCTAATGTAACATTACCTGGCATATTGAAGAATCTTGCATTCTCACTAATTGCTAGTGTATGTAGTTTAACTTTTAATGTAATTGAATCACTATATGTTAGTGGATTATTTAACCAATCTTCAGAAACAAGGGCAAATGCTAATGCTCTTTCCAAATCAGGTAATGTATAACTATTATATGTTTTAGGATCATAATCATCAAACTCTTGATGAATAAAACTTGAAATATATTCAGTTATTAAAATACCTTCAGTAAACATACCATTTGCATCGATATGGAAGCAATCTCTAAACTTTCTAGTATAACCTGCTCCTTGAACAGTAGCTTCTAGATTTAATTCATTTGTTTTACATGTATTAAATAAACCAAATATATTATTCTTTTTAGTAGCTGGTAAATCATTTGAATATAAAATTGATAACATTGCTTTAGCTAATAAATGATTTCTAAATTTAATACTAGTTTCATCATTTTGAGAGAATATTCTAGCTAACTTAATCATTCTTTCAATTAAAACTAATTGATTAGATGTTGTTGCATTAAGAAGCAGTGCAATATCATCAACACTAAGTAACCATAATGGTATAGATAATTGTTTATAATCATAATTCTTGTTAGTTGTAATAATCTTAAAATGATAATTAGGATTTAAGCTATTCATATTTTCAAATGCACTAATATACTCACCATTATTATCAAAGAATATTAAACTAGCTTTATATGGTAAAAAACCTTCAGTATTAAAAATACTTTGAATAATTCTAGCTGTACCATAACTTTTACCACAACCAGAGTTACCTAAAATAGTTAAATGATTACTAAATAAATTATTAATATCAATATAAACTCTTTTATTATCATAAAAAGGACTAGTACCAATAGAGAATGTTGTTGGTGATTTAACACCAATAATCATTTCATCTTCATCTTCCTTCATTAATCTAATAGCTGCATTTGTATCAGGTTTATGAATTACACCATTATAAAACTTTCCATCGATTATTTCACCAATGAAATGTGCAGTTACAATATCTTCATTAACTAAATTAATTTCACTAACAACCTTTTTATCTTCTTTCTCAAATATTAAATGTAGACCTAATAAGTTCATATCTACATCTTTACTAGATAATTTTAATTCCGCCCCTTTATCATTTATTTTAATAATATGATCAAACATAATACCTCCTTAAAATAAATCATTAATTATTCTTTTTGCTTTCTTATCTTCTATCAAGTCTATTATATCATTAACTTTTTGTTTTTTTCTATATAATTCTAATTTTTCTTCAAAAAAATTTAATTTCTTTTCAATTAATTGTAATTGATGAAATATTGCATTACGACTAACATTATATTCTTTAGATATCTCACCATAAGATAAATTATTAAAATAATAGTCTTCAAAATACTTTTGTTGTTTATCAGTTAATAGTTTTCCATATAAATCATATAATTCATTTAAATAAACATACTTTTCCATTACATCATATCCTTAAACAATCCATAAATATATTTTTCTATATCAAATGGACGCAAATCATCCATTCCCTCACCTAATCCCATAAACTTGACTGGAATATTAACTTCTTCTTTAATAGCTAATACAATACCACCTTTGGCTGTACCATCCATTTTACTTAAAACAATACCTGTTATATTAGTTATTTCTTTAAATGCTTTAGCTTGACTAATACCATTTTGTCCAGTAGTTGCATCAATAACTAAAAATGTTTCATGCGGAGCACCTGGTACTAATTTACCAATAACATTATTTATTTTTTCAAGTTCATGCATTAAGTTAACTTTATTTTGTAATCTACCTGCAGTATCAATTAAAACAATATCATCATGATTTTCTTTAGCTTTTTCAATTCCTTCGTAAATAACAGCTGCTGGATCACTTCCTTCTGGTTTTGAATAAAAATCTGATCCAGTTTTTTCACTCCACTTTTCTAATTGTTCAATAGCTCCTGCTCTAAATGTATCAGCAGCTATCATCATAACTTTTTTATTATCTTTTATTAATTGATGAGCTAGTTTACCAATAGTAGTTGTTTTACCTGTTCCATTAACTCCAACAAATAAAATAACTGTCATACCATCTTCAACATAATTAACTTTACTTGAAATAATACTATCATTAACATAAATTATAAATAATTCATCAACAATAACTTCTTTTAAATATTCAGGATCAGTTATATCTTCATGTTTAACACGTTTTTTTAATCTATCTATAAAATTCATTACTGTATTTACACCAATATCTGCCATTATTAAAATATCTTCCAATTCTTCAAAATAATCTTCATCTATTTTACTATGATGTAATGTTAAATTAGCTAATCTTGATACAAAAGATTCTCTTGTTTTGGTTAAACCTTCTTCATATACTTTAACATCTTCTTCTTTTTTTATTTCTTCTTTTTTAAAGATGTTTTTTATACTTTTAAATAATCCCATTAACGCCTCCTATAACTTACTAATTAATTATAACAAAAAAAGCTATAAAATACTAATATTTTACAAGAAAAAAGTTTATTAGTATAAATGATTCTTTTTAACAAACTTTAAAATATCATTATCTAACAAACTTTCTAAATCTTTATCTTCTTTTAAATATTTTCTAACCAAAGTTGATGATATATCACTTTGATAATCTAGTATTCTAAACTTATCTTTATATTTTAAATATTTATCATTAATTAATTTATTAACATCCATATTATTTCTTGGAACTATAGTGTAGTTATATTTATCTAGCAAATATTCATAATTATCAAAAGAAGTAAATTTCTCTAATAAATCACTACCCATAATAATATTAATACCATGATATTCTTCATTTAATAAATCAATAATTCTATAATTTAAATAAGAATAATCTTTCATAATATCTGATATTTCTAAAAAAGTATATTTATTCTTAATAATATTTAACATATCAATTCTAGTTTTAATATCAATTAATTCTTTATCATTACTATTAACTGGTACTAATACTATTTTAGAAAAATCATTTTTTAAATTTAAACATATATTAATGTGAGCCATTGTAGGTGGATTAAAACTTCCAATAAATAAACCAATCATTATACCACTATCCCAATTATATCAATTAAGTAACCAAAGATTACACCAATAACATATAACATAATTATTATCATAATATTTTCTTTAATATTTTTATTAGTCTTAAATAAAATTAATAAACCTACCCCTGCTCCAGTTAATAAACCAGACATAAGTGAACCAAAACTAATCATATCTGTTAAATATAATTCAGTCATAATAACACTACTTGCACAATTAGGGATTAATCCAATTAAACTACTAATGTAATAAGCACGATTATTTAACATAAATTCTTTAATAGTATCTTCACCAACATAATAAATTATAGTATTAAGAAGAACTATTGTTATCAATAAATAAATAGTAATACTAACTGTATGATGAAGACTTGAAATAAATATTCCTTTTTCACAATGACAATGTTCATCTTCACATTCATCATGAATATGTTCTTTATGTGATTCTTTCTTTTTATAAACTAAATCTATTAATAAACCAATAATTATACCAATGACTACTTTTATACCAATAATCTTTAATACTGTAACAACACTAGTTCCATTAGAAATTAATATTGGTAACATCTCATCACTTGTTGATAAATAAACAGCTATTAAAGTACCTAAAGTTACAACTCTTGAAGAAAATAATTTAGTTACCATTGCACTAAATCCACATTGTGGGAATGAACCTAATAATCCACCAAGAATTGGACCATATTTTTTATTTTTAGTTAATATTTTTTCATTCTTTTCACTCATTTTATGTTCAATATATTCAAGTATTAAAAAAGCTATGAACAAAAATGGAATTAATTTTAATAAATCCAATAATGAATCTAATAAAACATCTAACATAATTTCACCTCGTAAATTTCAACAATAATATTATCATAAACTACTATTATAAACAAGAAAAAAGTTATCTTTATTGATAACTTTTACTGTATTTTTTTATCTTTTCTGAGATTATATCTACATCAAGATATTCTTCCATAACTTCTTTTAAAGATAAATAATTAACTGTACAAATAAAGTTTTTATAGTTTTTCCATTCTTCATCAAAATTATTTTTTATTTTTTCTTGAAAACACATTGCTAATGATTTACCAATTGCATATTTAATATCTGAAATATTAACACAACTTTGATTCATTTCAGAGTGAGCTATTAAATCTTTTCTTTCGTCAACTTCTTTTTGCCAAGCTAAATATTCTTTTTTATTCTTACAAACTTTCTCTTCTATTTTATCTTTATTAATAATATCTTTATGCTTAATTATATAACCACAATAACTTAACATTTCTTCATTAAGTTTTTCTGGCGGAATATAACAATCATAATCTAAACTATATGGATCAATCATTTTAATATTATTATTAGTTATTAATCGACATAATATTTTTGATGAACTAATATCATTTAAATACATATTTAAGTCTTGCTTTTCATATTCAAAACAATTTTTATCTTCATTAACACTTTTTAAATATTCGATAAATAATCTTTCAAATAAATGAGATGTTACTTCTGCATATGGGGATAATGTTGAAAAATTTCTTTGATTTCTTTGTAAATAATATTGATATGCATGACCAACTTCATGAACAATCGTTAGATAAAACTCAAAATTATAAACAACATTTCTAATTATGATATTAGGATCATCAATAGGTAATGAATCATGAGCAAAACCTAAATAATAATTTTCGGTAAAACCAGCAAAAATATTTCCATTCTCTGCCATTCTAAGATATAACTTTAATACATCATCACCTAAAAATTGAAAGAAATTATAAATTAAAGCCATCATCTTATTATGATTAGCTTTTATATCTTTAAAAGCTTTATAACTACTAAAATTATTTTCTTTAAATACATCAATAAGTTTGGAATATTTATGATAAAGAGTTAATGCACTATCATATAAGTCAGAAAAATCTTTTTGAGTATCTCGAACTAGTATTTTATCATATCTTCTAGTAAATTCAGGATCAATACATAAATCCCCATATCTTTTATCAAATTCTTCATTTGATAATTCTTCCTCTTCACCATCTTCATGAGTAATTTCTCGATAATATTCAAATAACTCAAAGAAACCATAAAGCACTTGCATCTTTTCTTTAGTATTTGGCATTCTCATTATACGATTCTTTACTCCAGTTATTAGTTTTTTCTTTTCTAAGATAAGATCATCTATTTCTTCGATACTAGCTTCTTCTATTTCATCTTTAAAGTTATCTAAGTCTATTGCCAATTCTTCTAATTGTTCTTGTAATTCTTTTAATTCTTCTTTAAGTTTAGCTAGTTCTTCTTCCAATTTGTCATATTCTTCCATAAACCCTCACATATCAAATATGATAGCACAAAAAAAGAAGCAGGAAAACCCTACTTCACACTTTCTAACACCTTTTATTATTTAACTAATAATTTTTGTTTTTCTTTTGCAATACCATCATATTCTTTTAAAGAAATTGGTAATCCTAAATTTAATCTTTCTGATCTAGGAATATTTTCATGACTAGATAAATCAATTATTTTATCTAAATCAACATCTTCTTTCATTTCTGCTAATTTTTCAATTGGTGTTATTATCTTTGATCCATCTACTTTTTGATAATTTCTAAGTAATGATTTTAAATACTGATATTGCATAACCTTACATTCTTTAGCTGGTAATTTAGTATATGACATTAAACTATAGGCTTTATAAAAACCAATATTATTAGCTTCTATTTCAATTGGGAAAAATTGATGATTCTTTGTATAAAAATCACGATCTTTATCAATCATAGTAACACACATTTCATATAAGTATGTATAAATATTTTCTTCATTAAAAGAATTTTCATATTTTACTTTTCTTAGTACATGAGCAAATTCATGATAAAGAATAAATAAGTAATAGAAATTAATAAAATATGTATCATAATTTTCATCAATATCATGATGAGATAATAAACTATTATATAGACTATAGCACTTTTCTAAAATTTTATTTTCATTAAAAAAAATAACACGTTTATTCGCATCGTAATGTCCTATACCATTAATCTCTTGTTTAAAATCAACATCTTTAAGAAATTCATCAAAATGATTTTCTCTAATAAATGCATCTGCAACATCTAATACATCTCTTTGTTGGATAATATAATTTTCATCATCTAATTTATTCATTAATGTAATCATATCCCACCCCTCAAACTAACAATTATACAACAAAAAAAGTACAAAGTAAATACTTTATACTTCTTTAAATTAATTAATTTTCTAATTTAACACTAACTAGTTTAGATACACCAGATTCCTGCATTGTAATACCATAAAGTGTCTTAGCATATTCCATTGTTCTTTTTTTATGAGTGATAAGTAAAAACTGTGTTTTATTTTTATAATTATCCAAATAATGACCAAAAATATCAACGTTATTTTCATCAAGTGCAGCTTCTATCTCATCAAAAATACAGAATGGTACTTTACGAATATTTAAAACAGCAAACAATAAACTAATAGCAGTTAATGTTTTCTCACCACCAGAAAGTAAGTTAATAGTTTTTAAACTCTTTCCAGGAGGTGAAGCTATTACATCAATACCAGTTGTTAATAAATCAGTTGGATCAGTTAATTTAAGTGTTGCAGTACCACCCTTAAATAACATTTGGAATACTTTCTTAAATTCATCTTTTAATAATTCAAATGTTTTACCAAAGTCTTCTTTCATTACTTCATCCATCTCATCTATAATTGAATAAAGTGTTTCTTTTGCATGAAGTAAATCATCTCTTTGACTAGTTAAGAAAGTATATCTTTCATTAACTTCTTTGAATTCATCAATAGCAAGAATATTAACCATACCAATACTTTTAATCTTATTTTTATATTTATTAACTAATGTTCTAGCTTCATCAATTGGTGTATCAAGAGAATATTCTTCACGAGCTTTTTCATAAGTCATTTCGTAATCACTACTTAATATTTCAAGATTATTATCTAATTTAGCATCCATTCTACTTTGACTTATTTCAAGATCTTTTAATTCTTTTTCTTTATTACGTAAATCATTATTATAAACTTTTACATCACCTTCAAGATTAAGTATTTCACCTTTAATCTTATCGTATTCTTTACGTTTAATATTTATATCTTTAGCTAGTAATTCTCGCTCTTCCTTGGCTTTATAATATTCTTCTGTAATCTTTTCTTCTTCTTTAACTAACTTATTACCTTCTAAGTCACCTAAGTTATTTAATTCTAGATTAACATTATCTAGTTCTTGTTTCTTTAACTCTAAATTATTTTCTAAATTAGCTTTTATTTCAGTAAATCTAGTATAATCACTTCTAGTATTATAAACATCTTCTTCAATAGAAATAATATTAGAATTTTGATTAGTTATATTTCTAGTTAATTCTTCACATACTGTTTGTAAACTATTATTACTTACAATTAAATCAGCTAATTCATTTTTTAAAGTAATTGGACTAACTGTTGGATTAATACTACCACCAGTGATACTACCACCAACATGAATTACTTCACCATCTAGGGTTACTATTTTGTATTTATTATTAATTATTCTACTTAATCTATTACCTGTATCAATATCTTTAGTAACAATAATATTACCAAGTTGATTAAGTACTATATTACGATACTTATCTTCATATTTAACAAAATCAGATAATATTCCTAAATAACCAGATTCATTTTCAATAGCATCTGTTGTATCATAATCAATTCCTTTTGGTTTAATTACATCAAGTGGATAAAAAGTTGCACGACCAAGTTTATTATTTTTTAAAAACTCAATACATTCTTTTGCTACATCAGAATTATCTACAATAATAAAGTTTTTACTTGCTCCAATAATTACTTCTAGTGCTTTACTATACATACTTTCAGTACTTAAAATATTACCAAATGCATCATGTACCCCAGTTAATCTTGGATTATTAAGAATCTTTTTAACATTAGAGTTAACTAATAAATTATTTTCTAGATTATCTTTAATAATATTAATTCTATTAGTATTCTCTAATAATTCTTTATTCTTAATATTATATTCTTTATTTAAATTATCTTTTTTTATTTTAGCATCAGAAAGTGCATTAAGAAGAGTTTCCATATTCTTCTTAGCAACCTCTAAATTCTTAGACATATCTTCGATATCTTTTTCAAGTAATTTAATATCGTTACTTAAACTTAATTTATTGTTTTTAAGCATAGAAATATTTTCATGAACTTGAATATCTTTAGCATCATATTTACTTCTTTCATGAACAATATTTCTTTTACTATTTAATTCTTCTTCATTTCTTGTTTTAATAATTAATTCATTATTTAATTCATTAATTTCTTTTTCAAGTTCTAAGCTTTTTACTTTAACTTCTTCTAGTTTATTATTACTAATTAATGTATTTATACTTACTATTTCATTATTTAGTTTTTCTATTTTCTTTTTATTTTCTTGATAAACATTATTAATATCAGTTATTTCAGAAACTAATAAACTAACTTCTATATCTTTTAATTTATCTTTTACTTCTAAGTATTCTTGTGCTTTTTCACTTTGCTCACGAAGTGGTTCTACTCTAAGTTCTAGTTCACCAATAATATCATTAACACGAGATATATTATTAATAGTTTTATCAAGTTTTCTTAATGCTTCTTCACGTCTAGTTTTATATTTTAAAATACCTGCTGCTTCTTCAACAACAAATCTTCTTTCTACTGGACTACTTGATAGTATTCTACTAATTTCTCCTTGTGAAATAATATTAAATGAACTCTTACTTACACCTGTATCAAGAAATAATTCTGTAATATCTTTCAAGCGACATTTTTCACCATTTAAAAAGTATTCACTTTCACCAGAACGATACGCACGTCTTTTTATTGATACAGTATTATAAGGCATATTAAGATAATTATCAGAGTTATCAAATGTTAACATTACGCTGGCTACATTAAGAGGCTTTCTTGATTTACTACCAGAGAATATTACATCAGACATTGTCCCATCTCCACGAAGAGATTTAACTGATTGTTCTCCTAAAACCCAACGAACAGCATCAACGATATTACTTTTACCTGATCCATTAGGTCCTACTACACAAGTGATATTATTATCTAAATTAATATTAATCTTATCTGCAAATGATTTAAATCCAGATATTTCGATTTCCTTTAAATACATAAAATCTACCTTCTATTCCTATATAATCATATAAGATTTAAGGTTTTTAGTCAAGAAAAAAGAGCTATACGCTCATTAAATCTTTTTCTTTTAATTCAAGTTCTTCTTCTGCTTTTTTATTATATTTGTTAACTAATTCTTGTATTTCGTCTTCTAGATGTTTTTGAGTATCCTCTGGAAAATCATTTTTCTCTACTAAATCAAGTCCATCACGTCTTGCATTACGAATAGAAATCTTTGCATCTTCCATCATTGCTTTAACTTGTTTAACTAATTCTTTACGTCTATCTTCTGTTAAATCTGGAATAACTATTCTAATTGATTCACCATCATTATTAGGAGTATATCCTAAATCAGCTTCATAGATACCTTTTTCAATACCAGATAAACAACTCTTATCAAATGGTTTAATTAATAATTGTCTTGCTTCTGGTACAGTAACATTAGCAAGTGAACGAAGTGGTGTTGGTACACCATAATAATTAACCATTACTTTATCTAAACTACTAGGATTTGCTCTACCAGTTCTTACTGTTTTAAATCTTTCTTGTAGGTTTAATACTGCATTTTCACACTTTTCTTCTACTTCTAATAAAATTTCATCTTCCATAAAATCACCTTCATTTATATTTTATTAATTTTTTACAAAATAATCAAGTAATATTTTAAAAATATATTGTTCCAAGGTTTAATTACTTGACAAAAAAAATATATATCTATATTATTATTTTAGATACGGAGGTTAAGATGAATGACTTTAGTTGGGGAATTATGATTTTATTATTTATAATTTCGTTTATATTTGTTGGAAGTACGTATATTAAAATAAAATTAGAAGCAACTAATTTTGAAGAAATGTTATTTTATTCTTTATGTATGGATATGATTGTTAATGAAGGTGGTATTACACCATTTTTACATGCACTTAAAGAATATAGTCCATTTGTTATTCTTCTTTCTTTCCTATTCTATTTATTATTTTTTGGTATTAGTGGTAATGTTGCTAATGATTTTTATCCATTATATTTTATTAGAGATAACCGTTTAGTTATTGTTTTATTACTATTATTTATATCAATTATTTATGCATTAAAAACAATAGGAATACTTGATTATTTACGTTATCATATTCAAAAATCTAGTACTATTAAAAATAATTATATTGATCCAAAGAAAACCAAAGTTGATTTTAATAAAAAGAATAATTTAATATTAATCTTTGTTGAATCATTAGAAAACACTTTTTTTTCAAAAGAACATGGTGGAGTTTGGGACTATGAAATAATGAATGAATTACATGAAATACTAGAAGATAAAGAGACAGTTAATTTCTTTGATCGAGATACTCAAAAAGGAATGTATATGATAATGGGTTCATCATTTACAAGTAGTTCAATCTTTGCTAATAACTCTGGTATTCCAATTAAATTGGGTTTATCAAGACGTGGATACAGTAAAAAGAAATATTTAGCTGGTGCATATAGTTTAGGTGAATTATTAAAAGATAATGGATATGAAAATGAAGTAATATCAGCCGCTAGTACAACATATGGGGGATTTAAAGAATTCTATACACAACATGGTGATTATACTATAATTGACAATGATAATATAAATGATTTTGGAATATATCCTGATAATAACCAAACTGGTGATTGGGGATTAAACGATATGGGCTTATTTGAAGTTGCTAAAAAAAGATTAGATGTTTTATCTAAAAAGAATAAGCCATTTAATTTACAATTAATAACTATTGATACTCATTTCTTTGATGGATTTATTGGTGATTACTCTGAAACAAAATTTAAAAGAAGATATGAGAATGTTTTTGCAACAACATCGAGACTAATTAAAGAATTTGTAGATCATGTAAAAAAACAACCATATTATAAAGATACAACAATTGTTATAGTTGGTGATCATCAAGCAATGCAAAGTACTTTTATAAATGATAAAATGTCTAAAAATAGAACAATATATAATTGCTTTATTAATCCAGTTAATAAAGTTAAAGAATCAAAAAGACTTTATACTCCACTTGATTTATATCCTACAATAGTAAGTGCATTAGGTGCTGATATAGATGGAAATAAATTAGCTCTTGGAGCAAATCTATTCTCTAACGAAAAGACATTAGCTGAAAGATATGGACTTAAAAAAATGGATAATGAATTAAAAAAACGTTCTAAGTTTTATGATGAAAAGATACTTAAATTAAAAAAATAAAATCCTTTTAAAAAAGGATTTTTTTATATCATATTATTTCTAGTAAATACTGATACATCTTTATTAATATAAATATTTAATTTACATTTAGTTACTATTTTTATAAAACCGAGTCCACGAATTACTACATCTTGGTAATAATCTATATCTAGTGAACGAATAGCTAAATCTTTTAGATTATTTCCTCTAAAACGACATCTTCTAATTTTTATCTCATTTGGAATATAGAAAGTTAAACTATTACGATCTCCTTCAATGTAATCAATTCTTAACATATCACCAATCAATAATGATTCATTCTTAGATAATTGATATGTTTTTGGTTTAATTTCTTTTTTTGAGTTTAATTTCTTAAACATTTTACTATCAACAAAATTAATAATATTATCTTTATCTGTAATACCTGGTGTATCTATTAAAGTTAATTCTTCATTAATTGGAATCATTATTCTATCTAAAGTAGTTGATGGTAGTGGTGCAATAGTTAGTTTAGTGTCACCATCTCCATAGTTTTTAATAAATTTATTTATTAAACTACTCTTACCTGCATTAGTATAACCAATTACATATACATTATTACTCTTTTTAAATCTTTCAATCTTTTTAAGTAATAAATCCATATTAGTATTCTTTTCACTACTAACTATTACAATATCATCATAACCTAAATTCATATTAGTAACATATTCTAATAATTTTTCATCTTTAACAGATAATGGCAATAAATCTCTTTTATTTAAAACTAGAATACAATCATTTGTAGTCATTTCTCTTATTTCTTGTAAATTATTTGGTAAATTAAGTATATCAACAACATATAGTACTAAATCATTAGTATTATTAATTCCTTCAATAATACCATCATAATCTACTAAACTACTTGATACACTTTCATATTCACCATAATTCTTTAGTCTAAAACAACGCATACACATGTCATTATCTAAACTAGTAGTAAATCCTAATTCCAAGATATTGTTATCTTGCATTAATACGCCACATCCACTACAATACTTCTTCATAGTATTCCCCTCTTTTTAATTTAATTATTTTTATTATTCTTTTTTCTAACCAACGATTAAAATAAGTTATTTTTAAATCTTTCTCACCAAGAGGATCAACTAATACAGTATACATCTTAAGACGATTTCCCATAAATATATCAGTTACTACTTGATCACCTATAATAGCTACTTCACTCATTTTAACATCATATTTTTTTAATAATAGTTTTCTAATCTTTTTAGTTGGTTTAACTACTGAATAGAAAGCATGAACATTCATATATTTGCCAATTCTTCGAACACGTTCTTTTTTATTGTTACTAGCAATAAATATTTTAAAATCATTATTTAATTTTTTAAATAACTCTACTACTTTATCACTGGGATAATCTTCATCTACAGTAATAATAGTATTATCTAAATCAAAGATAATTACTTTGATATTCTTCTTTTTTAAATATTCATAATTAATATCAAAAATACTTTTATAATATACTTTAGGCTTAAATATACTCATATCCTACTCCTATTATTATTGTACTAAATATCTTATTATTTGTCTATTTATTTTCTTTTAAATAATTATACAAGTTAACTGCTACATCATGTGGTAATACTTTTTCAAGTTCAGAAATATTAGCTTCTTTTATCTTTTTTAGTGATGAAAATTCTTTAAGAAGAGCTTTTCTTCTTTCTTCACCTACTCCAGGTACTAATTCTAAAATACTTGCAAGCATTCCTTTATTTTTAATATTACGATGATATGTGATAGCAAAACGATGTACTTCTTCTTGAATATTAGCTAAATAAAGAAATAAGTTACTATGTGAATCAATTTTTATTTCATTTAAATTTCTATCAATAATTGTATTAGTTTTATGATGAGAATCTTTTTTAAGTCCAATAACATTGATTGGTAAATTAAGCTCATTAATAATATCAACTACAGTCTTTACTTGTAATTCTCCACCATCAACAACTATCAAATCAGGTAATTTACCATTTTCCATAAATAATCGATAATATCTTCGATAAACTACTTCTCTCATAGCTGTTAAATCATCTTTAGTACTTACATCAACTTTAAATTTACGATACTCATCTCTTTTAGGTAGAAAATCTTCATAAACAACCATACCGCCAACATAATATGTTCCAAATAAGTGTGAGTTATCAAATGATTCCATTCTACTTACTTTATCTACATTAAGTAGTTTCTTTAATTCATCAAGTGCTTCTAATCTTTTTTCTTCGTTTTGATTTAATTCATTTTCTTTTTCTTCTAAATATATTTTAGAGTTTGAATAAGCTAAATCAAGTAGTTTTTTGATATCACCTTTTTCTCTTGTTTCAACCTTGATATTTAAATAATTTGATAATAGATTTTGATCAATTATCTCAGGTACAAAGATTTGTTTAGGTAAAATATTCTTATCATAAAACTTAATAATATATTCAAGTAGTGCGTCTGATGAATCCTGAAGTGTATTAATTATTTTCTTTTCTCTTCCAAATAATGTTCCACCTCTTATAAAGAAAGCTGTTATTGATAAATAATTATTATTTTGGTAACAATTAAATAAATCAAAATTATAATCTTTATTTAATACAATAATTTGATTCTTTAAAGTAATATTAATATCATCAATCATTCTTTTATATTCAAGAGCTTTTTCAAAATTAAGTGAATTACTTGCATCATTCATTTTTTCATTAAGTCTTTTAACAATAAAACTACTATCACCATTTAAGAAAGCTTTTATTTCATGAACCATTTCTTCTAGTTTTTTATTATCGACTTCCATTTTACAATAACCAAGACATTCTCCTAAATGGTAATATAGACAAACATCTTTTTTTAGTTTCTCACATTTACGAAGTGGATATATTCTATTTAACATATTAACTGTTCTTTTAGCACTACCTACATTAGGAAATGGTCCATATAAATTATTTTTATTTTTCTTTAATTTTGGATTTCTAATTATCTTTAATAATGGATATTTATCATTAGTAAATTCAATATATGGATAACTTTTATCATCTTTTAATAACACATTATATTTTGGATTATATTTCTTAATTAAAGTAATTTCTAATATTAAACTTTCTAATTCAGATGAAGTTACTATATATTCAAAATCATGTATATTAGATACTAATACTTTAGTTTTGCCAGTAACTCTTCCATTAAAGTAACTACTTAATCTTTTCTTAAGATTTTTAGCTTTTCCAACATAAATAATTACTCCATCAGCATCTTTCATTTGATAACTTCCAGGAAGCTCTGGTGTATTAGCTAATTTCTCTTTAAACATAAATATCACCTAGACATATTTTATCATAAAAAAACACATTCTATGAATGTATTTTATTTTTTTTCTCATAAATAATTAATAATATATTAGAAATAAACGTTAAATATAACATAATCTTTATTTTAGTTTCTGAAATATTAAAGAAATTAAAATTTAATTTTGTTTTTGAAATAATATTACTATCAAATAATGTACGATAATCAATAATTATAATAGCTAATAATACTAATACACATACTATATTAAAGAACATATTTTCTTTACCTATATTGAAAAAGAAACTAAATACAAAAACTATTAATACTAATAATAAAGGAATAGATATTGGTAAAATAGATGTTATTCCTAATTCATAAGTATCCATCTTCATAAATAATATATAAAGAGTTATAGTAAAAGCAATTAATAAAAAGATTATTTTAGTATAGAAAAGAATTCTATTAAATATTTTATCCATTAACTCCTCCTAATTCATTACATATATTAAGTAATACTTTAGAATAAGTTAAATAATTACTAAGAATAAAATGATAATTATCTTCTATTTTATTATCTAATTTACTATCATATAATATTAAACTATTATTAACAAAGATAGAATTTAAATATTTAGAATTATTAGCCAATAACATAACTGTTTCATTATATTTATTACTAATATCTAAACTTATTAAATTACTTACCCAATTATTATTAATCAAGTCTTCCATAAAATAATCATTTAATTCATATAAATCTTTAACTGTTAACTTCATCTTTGGAATTAGTCGATATACACCACTTCTTTTTAATGTATCAACAGCTTTAGATAAAGAAAGATATACTTTATTATCTAAAGAATTATGATTATTTACAAAGTCTTCTATCTCATTAACATTTTCTTTATATTTTAGATAATCATTATCTGCTTCACTAACTACTGTATTAGTTGTTAAACTATTATAATGTTTTACATTAATTATAATAATATAACTTGATATTACTAACAAAACACCAAATAAGAGATAAACTAATATTTTTATATATTTCATTCATGCTCCTTCATATTAATTACATAATGGAAGTGTTTGTTTTCATAACCAACATCGCCTTCCTTAATTTTAATTTTTAATGAATAATCATGAATTCCATCTACTAAAATAATATTCTTATCTAGTACATTGTTTTGTAAAGAACCTAAATTACCTTCGCGAATAACTTTATTATCTAAAGTTAATTCATATTCTAGTTCTTCTCTTTTAAGTCTTGTAGAAGGTGTACATCCATCTCCACCCTTTGAATCTTCTAATAAAATAACATAATTATAATGTTTATTAGAATGATTTTTTACTGTGAAATAATATGTTGGGATAATACTCTCATCATCGTCAGTGTTTGCATTAATATAGTTAATATTTCCTGAATTAATTAACTCAACACCCTTTAAGAATTTCATTGCTGGACTTGCATCAATTAATCTAGCTTCATATTCATGAAAATATGTATACCATAAGTAAGAAGCTATACTAACAAATATCATTAAGCAAACAATAGCGATAGTAAGAATGTTTTTATTCTTCAAACACTACCACCTTCTTTTTATTATTATCATTTACTGGAGTTACTCCATTATTTTTTATATTTTTAAATAGTTTTACTAAATCATAAGAGATAATAGCCACACTTGGTAAAAGAATAGCAATAATCCATCCATAATATTCAATTAGGAAGAATTTTAAATATCCAATCTTTGGTACTCTCATGACTACTTTACCTTGAATTTGGTTATATTTAACTGGTGTTCTATCAATTGTTTCGTTATGATCACCTTTAGTTATAAAGACTTTTTCATTATTAACATTTTCAATATTTATAACACGGTGTGTAATTAAAATACCATAAAAAGATGGATCAGTTGAACGATAAGTTATTACATCATTAACTTTAATACTATCTTCATCTGCTCTTTTAATAATTACTGCGTCTTGTACTTTAATTAAAGGTTCCATACTTCCTGAAACAATTACATATGCGCCATATAATGGTGTTTCTAGTTTACGTCCTTTGATAGTAAAATCAATAAAATACGATAATAATACTATCCCAACTAAAACTAGAATAACGATGATAGCATACATAATAGTAGAAGCCATGTAGTTTAATAACCACTTAATATCTTTCCATGCACTTGCCATTTTATCACCCAATTATTCCTGTGCGTAAACATTTACTCTAGTTCTATATGTTCTTGATTCACTTAAATAATTACTGTTGTTTAATTGTAAATCTTCAGAAACCCACATTCTAAAAGTAAAATCTATGTATCCACGAGATGCTTCAGCACTGCTTATTACACCTTCATAGATTATTTTCTCATTATTTTTGTTTTTATACTTACTATATTCATTATATGTTTTAATTCTATTACTTGGACGATAACAATTTCTAATATCGCCACCATCTTTAACTAAGAATAGTTTAACCCATTCATCATCTAAAGTACTTCCATCAAGTTTTTCAACAGTTATTGTATATTTAACACCAACTGCATCTTGATTAAATTTTAATTTAAAATCATTAGTACGTTTATCCCCTTGTAAGTTTTTACCAACTTCATCAGCAATTGGGAATTGATTAACTAAATAGATATAATTACCATTTTCATAATTATATTCAAAAACAATATTCTTAGATACATCTTCTTGTTTTGGTGTAGGAGTTGGTTTTGGTTTAGGTTTAGTCGTAGGTTTTACTGTTGGTTTAACAGTTGGAGTTACTGTTGGAATAGTGCTTGGTTCAATTGTAGGTTCAATAGTTGGGTCTACTGTAGGCTTAGCAGTTGGTTTAGTTGGTTTACCAGGTTTGTATTTCTTTATTGCAACAATATTATTAACTGGTTGTTTTTTACGATTATTCTCATATACTACTCCACCACTAGAAATGTCATTTTTAACACCTTTGCAGTATACATGAATAATTGAATAACCAATTATTGCCAAGATAAGTACCATAAAAAATATTACACCATTACGACTATTATTTTTCATATACACTCCTATTATAAGGATACCACAATATATATATTATTTCAATTTTATTTATAAAAAAAAGAACAAAATAATGTCAACTATTTCGTTCGTTTAATGGCATCCATAAAATTACTTACTTTAAGGGCCCAAGAAGAATTTCTTCCATATGTTTTATACATCTTATAAGGTGCTTGCATTTCTTTAGTATAATAATCTTTACTAATTAAATTAACAACATCATAAATAGAATCTTCTATTTTTTCATATTTTTTATATGCTCCACCAAAACAACCAGGACTTCCTTTCATACCAGTTGCATTATTACATTCTTTAAAAATTACTGAGCATTCTATCTTACAATTAGTACTTTCTAATAATATACCACTTATTAAATATGGATTAACACCCTTATTAATTGATGTTTTAGCAATATACTCACCATATCCCTCAAGAGGAGTTTTTTTGCAATATTTATCAATTTTCTTACCTATTGCATCATAGTTTTCACCATTATATTTTGTATCAACTACAGTGTTGTCTTCTTCCTTTTTATCATCATCCTCTTTAACAGGAGTTGGTTCAACAGGTTTATCTACAGGATTTAAATATATCATAAAATTATTATTAAACATTAGAATATTAGCTTGATTAATACCATATAATAGTAAAAAGTTAAATGCTATTAGTATTAAAAAGATAAACCCTTTACGCATAATATGCCTCCTTTTATTATTCTTCTATTTGTGCTTCTATAACCTCATATTTTTCTATTTTCTTTTCACATTTTCTAAATCTTAATTCAGTAAAGAAATCAAGTAATGCATCAACAATTAAAAATGCTCCAATAAAACGTATTAATAGATATGATATTTCTTTGGCTTTAACTATAATTGCAATAGCAAAACCTAAAAATATTAATCCAACAATTAAATTAATGATCCAACTTTTATAATTTAGTTTTTTAAGTCTAATACTATTTATTATAAAACGTATTGCATCCATTAATATTATTACCCCTGCACAAAATGGAATAAGTGAACCTAAGGTATCCGGATTAAGTATTAAAAATAAACCAAAACTAATACAAATAATACCAGCTAAGAAATCAAATTTACCATACATTTCAATTTCTCTTTTTTGATATAGAGAAATGGAATAAATAACACCATAAATAATTACTAAAATACCAATTACATAATTAACAGCATCACTTATAAAACTAGGATTTAAAAGCATTATTAAACCTACAATGATATATATAATAGAAACTGCATATGAACTAGTTTTAAACTTCTTTAGTACTTCCATTTACATCACCTAGTGATATCATACTATATTTTTATGCTTTTTTCTACCATAAATTTATTTTTTTATTAATTATTTTATTTAATTGTCATTTTTCCAAATAATTGTTATAATGTTTTAGAAGGAGATGATAAAAATTTGAAAAAATTATTATTTTTATTAGCTACAATATTTTGTTTTTCAGTAACAAATGTTTATGCAGATACTATTAATAAAATTGATCTTGATATATATATAGATCAAAATGGTAATGCAGAAATAACTGAAAAATGGGATGTACAGGCTAATAGTGGAACCGAATGGTTTAAACAACTATATGATATTGGTAATTCCAAAGTATCAGACTTTAAAGTATCGATGGATGGTGTTCCATTAACATATAAAAATTGGGATGTTAATGAATCAAGAAGTGCAAAAGCTGGTTATTATGGAATTAATTATGTTAGCGAAGGAATAGAATTATGTTGGGGTAAAACAGATTTTTCTAATCATACATTTACGTTAACATATAAGTTATCTAACGTTATATTTAATGTTAGTGATGCACAAGTATATAACTGGACTATTTTCCCAAAGATTTATGATAATAATAGTCTAAGAGATTTTAACATAAGAATTAGAAGTTTCTATGAATTCCCTGATGAATTAGATGTATGGGGATATGGTTATAAAGGTTATGCTTATGTAGAAAATGGAGTTATTAAAGCTTCTAAAGAAGAAAATTCTGATATGGAAGATAAGTATGTAGTACTTCAAGTTAAATTCCCAGTTAATACATTTAATACTACAAATACTAATAGTAATTTCACAACATGGGATGATGTTCATAAAGCTTCTGAAGAAGGAACATTTGAATATGACTATGGTGAAGGAACTACAAAAACTTCAACATGGCAAAAAATATTAAACTTTATTCGTGGATTATTTGTATTTATACCAATAATTATTGCTACTGTAATAGGAATAGCTGTTGGTAATAAAAATGGTTATGGTTATAAAGGTAATAAAACTATTGATAAAAAACAAGTTCCAAACTTTAGAGATATACCTTGTAATAAAAATATTTATTATGCAAATGCCCTACTATTCTTAAATAACTTTGAATATAAAGAAACTAATATTCTTGGTGCAATTATTCTTAAATGGGTAAAACAAGAAAAAGTTGGATTTATAAAACAAGATGTAGGAATATTTAAAAAAGAACAAAACTGTCTTGATTTAAGACGTCAACCTACTTTTGATATTGCAGGTGAACAAAAATTATTTGATATAATGTATGAAGCTTCTGGTGATGGAATTCTTGAACCAAAAGAATTTGGTAAATGGGCAAGAAAAAATTATAGTAAATTCTTTGATATCTTTAAAGACTTTAAAAATAATGAAATAAGTAGATTACGTACAGAAAATCATATCTATAAGAGAGTTAATAAAGAAGAATGTAAAAAAGGTAATGTAATGGATGATACTATTTATGAAGATAGTACTAGATTATATGGTCTTAAAAAGTTCTTACAAGAATTCTCAAGTATTAATACAAGAGAAACTATTGAAGTACATATTTGGGATGAATATTTAATGTTTGCTTACCTATTTGGTATTGCAGATAAAGTTGCTAAACAACTTAAGAATTTATATCCTGAATTATTAGAACAACAACAAAATATGGACTATGCTACAATTATGATGATTAATAATTTCTCAGCTACAACAGTAAGTGCTGCATCTAGTGCAAGAAGTGCTGCTGAACACTACTCTGCTGGTGGTGGAGGATTCTCATCAGGTGGCGGAGGCGGAGGTTCCTTCGGTGGTGGAGGATCTTTCGGAGGTCGTTAAAAAATAAAACATCTAGAAATAGATGTTTTTTTATATAAAATAAAAAGACTATTTCTAGTCTTTTTAGAACTTAACTTGTGGATTTTCTTTTTCTGCTTCAGTTGCTTCAAAGAATGGTTCAGGTTTAAATCCAAACATACCAGCAACAATGTTGCTTGGGAATACTTCAATTTTATTCTTATATTTTAATACTGCATCATTATAGAATTGTCTTGCATAAGATATTTTATCTTCTGTATCCTTTAAGTTGCTTTGTAAATCTAAGAAATTAGTGTTAGCCTTTAAATCAGGATAACTTTCAGCTAAAGCAAATAATCTTGATAAAGCTCCAGATAATTCACCATTAGCTTTCATTTCTTCTTCAGCACCTTGAGCATTAACTGCTTTATTTCTTGCAGCAATTACAGCTTCTAATGTTTCACTTTCATGTTTAGCATAACCTTTTACAGTTTCAACTAAGTTAGGTATTAAGTCAGCACGACGTTTTAATAAGACATCAATTTGTGACCATTGATCTTTTACCATATTACGTAGTTTTACTAATACATTATATGTTGACACAAAATAAAGTGCTAATAAGACAACTACTCCAATAATAATCCCTATTACCATATTCTTTTTTCCTCCTCAAAATAAATTATAGCATTTTTTAAATATTGTGTCTATTTATTTTTAAAAAACTATTGAACTATTTGTAAAAATATTGTATAATTTACTTTGTTACGTCCTGGTAGCTCAGCTGGATAGAGCAACGCCCTTCTAAGGCGTCGGTCAAGCGTTCGAATCGCTTCCGGGACACCATATT